>FWPV01000562.1_pt1 | contig 47473 bp, 39 predicted proteins | sample 2228371 | NCBI WGS metagenome assembly FWPV01 (sample SAMEA103939776, study PRJEB20133) | metagenome | reverse complement strand
ATTCCCATTGATCCTCTTAGGAACAACTCTTCATGGCAAACAGCACCTTCCTCTTCGCTTAAAGATTTTGGAAAAATGAAGGGAGAAAATTCTTATCAAGCACGTCTTGGGGCAAGGGTTGAACCCTACGGCGTTTTCTGGCTTCGGATAAAGGAGGTCCGACCTGACGGGTATATCGTCGTAGAAAATATGGCTGAACGTGGAAAGAGGGAAATACCTTCAACCTCCGCTGCCATAGAAAAGGACCTCGTTTACCCTGCAGTAAGCGGAGGAGATATTATCCCTTTTGGAATAAAGAGTCATTTTTATGTGTTGATTGCTCAAAACCCTAAAAAACGTCTCCCTTATCCTGAACCCTGGATGACAGCCAATCTGCCCTTAACCTATGCCTATTTAAAACAATTTAAGGATATTCTTTTATCAAGAGGATCAAAGGTGGTACGTGAACTTGCTCATGAAACCGAATTTTATGCAATGTATGGAATAGGAGAATACACCTTCGCTAAATATCGAGTGGTGTGGAAGCGGATGGCCTCAAAGATGGTTGCCACGGTCCTCTCAAGGCTCCGAACCCCCTTTGGCTTAAAGACAGCCATTTCTACAGATACGACTTCATTTTTTGCGGTAGGGGATGAAAAAGAAGCCCATTATCTTTGCGGGATATTGAACTCTAAGGTAGTGGACCAATACATTCGGGGTTATTCTTCCCCTGGTAGGGGTTTTGGGGCCCCCTCTGTAATGAATCATCTTGCTATTCCAAAATTTAAGGGCGATAATAAGATTCATAAGAAGATTGCAGATCTCTCTCGGAGAGCCCATCACCTTGTGGCCCAGGGTAAGGGAATCGAAGAACTGAAAAATGAATTGAACGGTAGTGTCGAGAAATTATGGAGTATCACATCTTAACTCGGTTGGATCAAAAGTATCCAAAAAGGCTGATCGAACGCCTTGGAGAGGACTCTCCAGATACGATCTATTTCTGGGGACCATTGGATTTTCTGAATCGATTCACGTTGGGGGTAATCTCTGCTGACTCCATCACAGGGGCTGCTCTTTGGGCGACCAATCAGTTGTTATTCACCATTCGTGAATATGATCTTAACTTAATTGGAGGATGGCACTCCGTGATGGAGACGGAAATTTTCCGTCTAGGTCTCTTTAGAAAGAACCTGACTGTAACCCTTTTTACCGCAAAGGGGCTGGGAAGTGAAACCTTTGAATCTTTTCTCGAAACAAGATTTTATCCCCCAATGCACGAGTTTCCAGAAAGAGAAGAATATTTTCGGAGGGCAAAGGATGGGAAATTGTTGATGCTTTCGGTTTCTCCGCCAGAAGAGAAGAAGATGACTCGGCAAAATATCGTTCTTAGAAACTGGATAGCCTGTCTTTTATCAGATGTGGTCTTTGTCCCCTTTGCTGAGAAAGGAACAAAAACCCTCGCAATGGCTAAGAGGGTTCTCGGAGCTAAAATCCCCATTTTCACAACAGACCATGATGACAATAGGGCACTCCATCTATTAGGGATTCCAGGTTTATCAAGGAAATCGGTTGGTTCCTATCTGGAGGAATTGGGATGTCAGATGGCAAACCCGATTGAAAAGAAAATTCAAAAAATTATCTTAGCAGAACCCAAACTGAACCCAGAGAGAAAAACTCTAAAAAATTTTCAAGGAAAATTTAACTTTTAATAAATAAGAACATATTTTATATCTTTTTGCAGGGCAACCCTTTAGGGTTGCTTATAAAGCCTACCTGCGGCAGCCAAGCAAGGCTAAAGCCTTGTGCTCCATGTAAAACGAATTAATATTTCCGTATTGATGAAATAAATTCCATTACAAAGTTTCTGTAAAATCAAGCTTGTGAGGCCTGCCTCTCAGAAAGCCTCTCTTGTTTGAGGCGGGTTTTGAGCCAGACCTTCAGCCGATCTTCAAGGGGACCCACCCACTGTTCAATCGAGGCGATGTCACCTTCCATCAGGGCTCGCCGGTGTTCTGGGGTGAGGTCATAAGTGGAAAGCACTCCGGCCGGATTCTTGGCCAGGGCGGTTAAAAATTTATTGTCTTCGGCTGCCTGCTCCAGCACCGCGAGGATCGCATTGATGGAGGAGACCTTGAACTCTGGAATCTTTGCCTGTGGATCGAGAGCAGGGTTGGTCAAACGGTTGGCTGGAGCCTCTCTCCAGTGAAAGGCCATAAAAGCCTGGCCCGGTCTGACCCGTTGCGTCTTCTTCACTTTGGTCTGGACAGATCCCCTTCTGGAACTCAATGAGACCTCATCTCCTTCCATCACCCCAAGACGGCTCGCATCGGCAGGATTGATCTCTACATGACTCTCTGGCACCAGCGTTTCAAGAACATGGGATCGGTGGCTCATACTACCGGTATGCCAGTGCTGAAGGATTCTTCCAGTGGTCAAAAGAATGGGATAGGCAGAGGTAGGCAATTCGGCTGGAGGCCGATCATGGACCACATGAAATTTGCCGCGACCTCGAGTGAATTGTCCTTTATGCAGGATAGGAGTTCCGGGGTGCTTCAGATCTGGACAGGGCCACTGGAGCCCTCTCTTTTCGAGCCGCTCGTAGGAGATCCCTCCGTAAATAGGGGTGAGTCGGGCGATCTCCTTCATGACCTCTTCAGTGGAACGATAATGCATCGGATAGCCCAAGCGATTGGAGAGTTCCATAATGATCTCCCAATCCCGTTTCGCTTCGCCGGGTGGCTCCAGGGCTTGACGAACTCGCTGGACCCTCCGTTCTGTGTTGGTAAAAGTGCCATCCTTCTCCGCGAAGCTGGCAGCAGGAAGGATCACATCGGCCAAATGGGCGGTCTCTGTCAAAAAGATGTCCTGAACAACAAGCCATTCCAGGCGGGCGAGAGCCTCTCTTGCATGGTCGAGATCGGGCTCGCTGAGCATAGGGTTTTCTCCCATCACATAGAGTCCCTTCAATCGTCCCTCATAAGCCGCTTGAAACATTTCTGTGATGGTCAAGCCTGGCGTTTCACTTAAGCGCCTTCCCCAAGCCTTTTCAAATTTCTCTCGCACCGAAGAATGATCCACCCGCTGATATCCTGGATAGACGACCGGTAATGCCCCCATATCGCAGGCGCCCTGCACATTATTCTGCCCACGAAGAGGCGAAAAACCCGTTCCTTTTCTCCCCAAATTCCCCGTAAGCATTAAGAGATTGGCAAGGGTCTTAACGTTATCTGTTCCGGTCGTGTGCTGAGTGATCCCCATCCCGTAAAGCACGATCGCTCTCCTCGCCTTTCCAAAAAGCAGAGCGGCTTGCCGAATCTTCTCCCCAGCCACACCGGTGAGGGCCTCTACCGTTTTCAAATCGTATCGTTCCAGGGATTCAAGAAAAGGTTCAAACCCTTCGCACCGTTCCGCTATGAACTTCTGGTCGTGAAGGTTTTCTTTGATGATTTGATACATCATCCCGTTGAGAAGGGCTACATCGGTCCCGGGGAAATGGTCGAGATGGACCTCAGCCATGTCCCCTAATTCGATCCGCCGAGGATCTGCAACAATTAATTTCGCTCCATGATTCTTAATGGCTCGCTTCACCCTGCGGCCAATAATGGGATGGCATTCGGTCGTATTCGATCCAATCACAAAGAGGACCTCTGCGTGGTCAATATCAGAGATGGAATTGCTCATGGCGCCATCGCCAAAGGCTGCCAAGGCCGCTGCGACGGTCGAAGCGTGACAGAGACGGGCGCAGTGATCTACATTGTTGGTACCCAGAGCGGCTCTGGCAAATTTCTGAAAGAGGTAATTTTCTTCATTGGTGCATTTCGCAGAACTGAGAAGCCCTATGGCATGAGGTCCATGATTTTCTATCAATCGCGTCAGACCCCGGGCCACCCGGTCCAATGCCTCATTCCAGCTCGCCTCTCGAAAAACCTGATGGATGTCGTTGACAGGAGCGTTCTTTGGAACTCCTTCCTTTCGAATCAAGGGTCGGGTCAATCGGTCGGGATGGTTGACAAAATCTAATCCATAGCGACCTTTGACACAGAGTTCCCCCTGATTGACGGGGCTCTTTTCGTTTCCTCTCACCCTCACCACTTTACCTGCACGAATGCCGAGATGGATGGAACAACCCACACCACAATAAGGACAGATCGTTTCGATTTCTTGTTCAGGAATGAAGAGATGTTTGGGCAGGAGGGCTCCTGTCGGACAATGTTCCACACATTCCCCACAGCTCTGGCAAACAGACTGGACAATGGATTTTTCCCCAAAGGGGCGGATGACGGTCTCGTCACCCCGGTGGCAGAAATCAATGGCTCCTACCCCCACCATTTCTTCACATCGACGGACGCACTTTCCGCAGAGAATGCACTTATCTGGTTCAAAGTCAAAGGCAGGATTGGAGCGATCCGGCTCTCTCTTTTTGGTTGTCCTGCGGAGTCGCTCAATCGAACGTTGATCCACTCCAACATATCTGGCCACCTTTAGAAGTTCACAGTTCTGACTCTTATTGCAGAGAAGGCAATCGAACGGATGGTTGATGATCATCAGCTCCACGATCATACGCCGTACCCGTTGGATCTCCTTGGTTTCGGTGTAAACCTTCATTCCATCCTGCGCCGGTGTGGTGCAGGAGGTAGGCAATCCCCTCATGCCCTCGATCTGGACAATGCAGAGACGACAGGCTCCAAAAGGTTTCAAAACAGGATCATAACAAAGGGTCGGCACATAGCGTCCTGCTTTTTCAATCGCCTCCAGAACGGTGGCCCCTTCATAAACGGTGACGGTCCGGCCATCAATGGTCAGGTTGATTTTCTTCATAGGAAGGCCCTCTTTTTCCCTCAACAGATGCGGATTGCCTGAAATGAACACCCTTCATAACAGGCACCACATTTTGTGCACTTCTCCTGATCGATGACATGAGGTTTCTTCTTCTCGCCTGAGATCGCCCCCACGGAACATCGCTTCAAGCAAAGTCCACATCCATTGCAACTCTCAGGATGGATTTCATAATGGAACAGGGGTTTACAGACACCTGCCTCACACTTTTTTCGGAGGATATGGGCTTCATATTCTGATCGAAAATATCGAAGGGTGGTCTGAACAGGGTTCGGAGCCGTCTGACCTAAACCACACAACGATCCCTTCTGAACGGTTTCGCTCACTTCTTTCAAAAGATCCAGATCTTCGAGGGTACCTTGTCCATCACAGATCTGAGTAAGGGTTTGAAGCATCTGTCGCGTGCCAAGCCGGCAGGGAACGCATTTTCCACATGATTCCTGTGCCGTAAAAGAGAGGAAGTATCTGGGAATATCGACCATGCAGGTATCCTCATCCATGACCACCATTCCGCCAGATCCCATGATGGAGCCCGCCGCGGTGAGGGATTCATAATCGACAGGAAGACCAAAAAGCTCGGCAGGGATGCATCCTCCAGAGGGTCCTCCTGTCTGAACCGCCTTGACCTTCTTCCCCTTTGCCACTCCGCCCCCAATATCATAGATGATCTCTTTCAACCGTATCCCCATAGGAACTTCGATGAGACCTGTTCGCTGAACCTTTCCTGCCAGGGCGAAGGTCTTTGTTCCTTTGCTCTTCTCTGTTCCGAAGCTGGCATACCACTTGGCCCCTTTGGCCAGGATGGCGGAAACATTTCCAAAGGTCTCCACATTATTGATGTTGGTCGGTTTCCCCCAGAGGCCTTTTTGGGCAGGAAAGGGAGGCCGCGGCTGGGGCATGCCCCTGCCTCCTGCAATGGAAGCCATCATGGCCGTCTCTTCACCACAAACAAAGGCCCCTGCTCCCTCTTTGATGTGAATTTCAAAACAGAATCTACTCCCAAGAATATTTCGGCCCAAAAGACCAAATTCCTTCATCTGCTTCGTAGCCACCTCTAACCGCTGAATGGCTAATGGATATTCCGCACGGATATAGATGTAACCCTCATCGCAGCCGATGGCATAGGCTCCAATCAGCATCCCTTCCAGGACCGAATGAGGATCTCCCTCAAGGAGAGATCTGTCCATAAAGGCACCAGGATCTCCTTCATCTGCATTGCAGATAATATATTTTTTCTTTCCCGGTGACTTTCGGGCAAACTCCCATTTCGTGCCGGTGGGAAATCCCGCCCCTCCTCTTCCCCGCAGGCCCGATTCTTTCACCTCCTGAATGACCTCCTCTGGCTTCATCTGGAGCGCCCTCATCAGACCGCTGTATCCGCCTCGAGCGATATAATGTTCAATATTCTCCGGGTCGATGAGGCCACAATTTCGAAGAGCAATGCGAACCTGGGGTTTGATCATCGGAAGTTCTTCAAACCGCGGAAGGCCATCTACCGGTTCTTCACCAGAGTAACAGACGGCCCACTCCGGTTTGGGGTGATCTTCCTTCAAATAGGAGAGGAGAATCTCTTCGGTCTTCTTGGCGGTAAGATTTCCATAATAGATAAAAGGTTTCCCGGGCTTTCGAACGGCCATCATGGGCTCAAGGTAACAAGTGCCAATACATCCCACCTGCATCACACGCCCCAGAAGGTTCAATTGTTTGAGCACCTGTTTGGCAACCGCATAGACCTCATCGGCTCCCGCCGCCTTTCCACACGTCCCCATACCGATCTGGATGAGAGGTTGCTTCAGGTTCTCCAGGGCATTCCAATTCTTTTCCGCCCGTTCCTTGATCGCTAAAAAGTCCATGATCCACCCCAAATCCTTTTGATGAAATTACTTGAGGAGTGCTCTTTCTCTCTCTCGAATCTCATCGATGAGTTTCAATGCCTTGGATCGGTTTACGCTCCCATAGACGGAATCATTGATCACCAAAACAGGAGCAAGGGCACAGGAACCAAAGCAGGCTACTGTCTCAATAGTGAAGAGCCCATCCGAGGTCATTTTTCCAGGTGAGACTTGAAGATATTCCTCCAAGGTATTCAAAAGTCGGTCCGATCCTTTGACATGACAGGCCGTTCCACGACAGACACGGATCATATATTTCCCAACAGGTTGAAATCGAAATTGCGCATAGAAAGTAGCTGTTCCGTAAACCTTTGCAGCAGGTAAACCGGTCAAACGCGATATTTCGAGAAGGGCCTCCTCAGGAAGAAAGCCAAGGGTTTTCTGTACTCTCTGAAGCATGGGAATCAATTCTTCAGCCCTTCCTTTATATTCCTTTTTTATCTCTGCAAAGAGACTTTCAATTGCCTCCATTCCTTCATCGGGGAGCTCCTGATAAATGGCCTGTTCCATAAAATTCATCCTTTCTAAGGTTTAAACTTCTCGAACCGGTGAGTCATCCAAACAGAGAGCAGTCCTTCATGATGGAGCGTCACCATTGAAGAAGGAACATACAACAGAACCTAAGTTAGGGTTATGATGACGAAGCCCGTATCGTTCATAAAAGTTTACGTTAATCGTTTTTAAATCTTTTTGACACGTACCCGTTACCGGTAACCGCAACGGGCCTCATAGCCGTTGCCCTTTGTTAGACGATACCCTTATTTTTTTTGCCACTACCAGGCTTCGCGCTCCAGACGCTTGTAGATGAACATCAACTGTTCTTCGGTCAGTTCACCTACATTCTTCCGGATCCATTCCAGATCTCCTGAAAGAATGGCGGCTTTTGCCTTCTTCGAGAGCCGGTACTCCTCAAGGGCTTCAGATCCATTCTCCATGAGGGCACGCCAGAACGTTTCATCTTGATAGGCTCTTTCAAGAACCCTGATCACCTCTTCCTTCTGGATCAGCCTTTCCTTCTGGGTCTCCACGATCAATTCTTCCATCGATTCCTTCTCTCTCTTTTGAATGGCACTTTTCAGAGCTTTTTTAAACTCCTCTTCTGTGAAAGGCTTGCGCAGATAGTCGGAAACTCCCATCTTGACCGCCTGAACGGCTGAAGAGACAGAAGGGTATCCCGTGATAATGACGACATTGGTTTTGGGTTGTTTCTCGCGAACTTTTTGAATCACCTCCATCCCATCCATGTCAGGCAGTCTAAGGTCAGCAACCAGAACATCAAACTCACTTCCTTTGAACTTATCCAACGCTCCCTTTCCTGTCAGGGCAATATCGACTTCGTATCCTTCTTCACGCATCACCATTTCAAGCCCTTTGGCTATGGTGATCTCATCTTCCATCAGAAGGACATGGGGGCGGTGGATGGCCTCAGCTCTGCTGCTTATTTGGAGTGCTGTCATAATCTCCACCTCCTTCTCTTTTTTCACACTCATCCAAGCAAACTCAATGCCATTTAAGACAATTCAGGGCAGTATAAAATAAACCAATAATTTCAATAAATTATAAAAATCTTAACATTTAAAACGACTCGATTATCTTTCAAATCGTATAAAAAAGAATACACCCATCGTGTATTGGTTTTAAATTTATTTGTTGCATTGATTAGTTATGCGTGTATAATTGACTATACAGGGAGGTATGGATGGATAAAAAAATAGACTTTGAAGCACTCTATCATATTCTGCGAGAGATTAGCGCCTCGCTCCATTCAGGCACTCAGGTGAAGAATGTTCTTGAAACCCTTGTGATGAAATCTGCTCAGATGTTCAGTGCCAAAGGGGCGCTTATAAGGATCTTAAATCCAAGCACCATGCATCTCGATCTGGGCGCGTCCTACGGCTTAAGCGAACGGTATCTTTCAAAGGGACCTGCTTTTCGGAAAGAGTTTGTGATGGATCTCTGTCGGCAGAACAGAGTTCTTGTGATCCGGAATATTTGGGATGATCCCTTTGTGCAATATCCCAAAGAGGCCTGGGAGGAGGGGATACGGATGATCGTGGATGCTCCGATCACCTATCAGGATGACATCATCGGAATCCTTCGGATCTATTTTGATGAACTTAGAGATTTGTCGGAGCAAGAGCTTCAATATCTTGCCCTCATCGCTGAGAGAGGCGCTGCAGTCATCCAGAAAGCGCGGCTTTTAGAAATGCAGGAGGATCGCTATGATCAACTTGCCCTTCAGACAGAAAAATTGTCTGCTTTGGGCAGGATGGCGGCTGGCATTGCTCATGAGATCAATAATCCTCTTGCCGGCATTCTCCTGTATAGTACCAATCTTCTTAAAAAGGCACCGGAGGAGGGGCCCTTCAGGGAAGGACTTGAAATCATCATTCAGGAAACCCTTCGTTGCAAGACCATCATTCAGGACCTTCTGGAATTTTCAAGGCCAAGTGAGCCAAAAACCTTTCTGACCAATATCAACAAAGTCATTGTTAAAGCCCTGCATCTCCTCGACAATGAATTCCGGCTTCACCATATCCAGCTGGAAGTGGATCTTTCCAAGCAGTTGCCAGAAATCCTCATTGATGAAAATCAGATCGAACAGATTTTAGTCAATCTCTTACTCAATGCCATTCAGGCGATCGAAAACCAGGGCAAGATCACTGTTCGAAGTTATGTCACCTCTGATCGAACGTCTGTCGCCATCGAGGTGATAGACACGGGATGCGGGATTTCTCCCGAGAACATGTCTAAAATCTTCGAGCCTTTCTTTTCGACCAAACCCAAAGGAACCGGTCTTGGCCTGGCCGTCACCTATGGCATTGTTCAGAAACACGGAGGGAAGATCTACGCCACGAGTCAGCCCAAACAGGGAACCCGATTTGTTATAGAATTTCCAATCCCTCAGCAGACTCGTCAGGAATAGATCCATCAGTTGGCAACGAGATGAAACCTGCTAAGATTTTGATCATCGATGATGAACCCGTGGTCTGCAAAGGATGTCGTTTAGCCCTTCTCGATCAAAACCATATCGTCGAAATCTGCATGACCGGTCAGGAAGGGTTGGATCGTTTCCAGGAGCAAGCCTTCGATCTCGTTTTGCTCGATGTCAGACTCCCGGATATGGACGGGATGGAGGTGCTCAAGGCGATCCATCAAGTCAAACAGGACTGTATGGTCATTATTATGACAGGCTTTTCTACCGTTCAAAATGCTGTAGAGGCGATGAAATTGGGAGCCTTTGACTATCTGTCTAAACCCTTTACCAATGAAGAATTGATCTTGGTGGTCGAGAGGGCTTTGGAAAAGAAGCGATTGGTGGAGGAGAACCTCTATCTTCGGCAACAACTCCGTAGCCAGGGTAAATTTCCAAACATCGTCGGAGAAAGTCCTCAAATTCTTCACATCTTTGAACAGATTGAGAGAGTGGCGCCGACCGATAGCACCGTGCTTCTTTGTGGAGAAAGTGGGACAGGAAAAGAGCTCTTTGCAAACGCCATCCATGCCCGAAGCCAGAGGGCGGACCGCCAATTTATTGCCGTCGACTGTAGCACGCTTTCTCCCACCCTTCTCGAAAGCGAACTATTCGGTCATGTTCGGGGAGCCTTCACAGGTGCGGTTCGGGATAAAGAGGGTATTTTTGATATGGCAAATGGCGGGACCCTCTTTATGGATGATATCACGAATCTGAGCCTTGAAATCCAGGGGAAATTGCTTCGCGTTCTGGAGATGGGCGAATTTAAACCCGTTGGGGCGAGTCATTTTCACAAAACGGATGTTCGGATCATTGCAGCCACCAACAGGGACCTGAAGATGATGGTGGAAGAGGGTCAGTTCAGGGAAGACCTCTATTACCGGTTGAATGTCTTCCCGATCTACATCCCCCCTTTAAGGGAGAGAAAAGAGGACATCCCAAAGCTGGCTTACTATTTCCTCAGGATCTTTTGCCGAAAAACAGGAAAACGGATTGAAGGGTTTACGGATGAAGCGCTCGAAAGTTTAATCAACTATGATTGGCCAGGCAATGTTCGACAGTTGAAGAATGTGGTAGAACGGCTGGTCATCATGGCGGACGATACCAAACTCGATCTGCCCCATCTTTTTGATCAGCTTCGGTCCAAGCAAACCTGGAAAAGTCATACCGTTCCAGAGACCTTGAAGGAACTGAAGGCAGCCAAGAAGCATCTTATCGAAGAGACCTTTGGACAGATTCAGAAAGCTTTCCTCATCAATGCCCTCCGGGCAACCCATGGGAACATCACCCGCGCTGCTGAGAGGGTGGGGATGCAACGTCCCAACTTTTGTGCCCTTTTGAAAAAACACGGCATTTCCCCCGAGCAGATCAAAAACGAGAAAGAGAAACGGTGAGATCCAAGCCGGCCTCTCGTAGCCTTTCATGGCATTGGAAACCACTTTGGATGGAAATTCATACTTTTCTCACGGTTGATCAACCCTTCCATCCCTTCCTGATTTGAATGAACCCGCCAGTTGCAAAAACGGGCAAGGGCAATCCGCCCTACAAGGCTTCGAATGGCGGTTTTTTATCATTTTATGGAAAACGGAGGACTTCACTCAAAGTGAATTCCGGTAGGGAAACGAAACGGAAGTGGTGATACGACAAAAGGTTCGCCTCGAAGCCTTTCCGAACGGATCGCCCTTGCCCGTTTGAACAAAAATTATGCAACATCTGGGTGAAGTCACTCAAGGCGTCACGTATGGTTATCCCATGACTTCTGCTTCAATGGGAACCATTGGGATAACTTTTCTGATAGATCGATTGGTTGAAAGGGGACTCCACCTCATCCTATAATGTTTTCATATTTTTCTATGGAAAAGGAGAGAAGAACGATGAGAGATATGCTTCCAAATCTCGTTGATTATGAGAAGACTTACAGGGAGTTTAAGTGGGATATTCCAGAATACTACAATTTCGGTTTCGATGGAATTGACCGATGGGCAGAAGACCGAACCAAGCTGGCGCTGATCTCAGTTGACGACACCGGACTTCGTGCAGCCAGACATACCTTTTATGATCTGATGAGACTTTCAAATCAATTTGCCAATGTCCTTCTGAAGTTGGGAATCCAAAAAGGAGACCGGGTGTTGTTGATGCTTCCCCGAATACCAGAGTGGTATGTGGCCATGATGGGTATGATCAAATTAGGCGTGATTCCCATGCCCACATCGGTCTTGGTGAGCGCGGAGGATGTGAAATTCAGGGTGAACCAAGCAGAGGCTATTTTGGCCATCACGACCCTCGAGGAGGTGACCAAGGTGGCTGAGGTTCAACATGAGTGTCCATCGCTCAAACACTTCATCGTCGTGGGAGGACGATGCCATGGTTGGATCGAATATGAGGCAGCCATGAACAGCGCCTCCCCGAAGTTGGACCGAAACAACGTGGAGAGAACAAAGAGCACCGATCCGTTGCTCATCTTCTTCACCTCCGGGACGGAATCGTATCCCAAGATGGTCCTTCATACCCACGCCTATCCCCTTGCTCATATTGTGACTGCAAAATATGTGGACGATCTCCGTTCAACAGATCTCCATATGGCGGTGGCGGATACGGGATGGGCAAAGACGGCTTTTGGAAAACTTTTTGGACAGTGGATTTGCGGTGCGGCTGTCCTGCAACGCAATCCCATTGGGGGTTTTCAACCGAAGATCACATTGAGTGTGATCGAACGATTCGGGGTCACCACGTTCTGTGCTTCTCCCAGTGTTTACCGAATGTTGATCCAGGAGGATCTCCGTCAATATGATTTGGAAAATCTTCGCCTCAGCCTCTGTGCGGGAGAGCCCCTTACTCCTGAGATCATTAAAGCCTGGCGTGAGGGAACGGGCCTCGATCTCTATGAGTTTTATGGCCAGTCAGAGACCGTTGCGCTTCTGGCGAATTTCCGCTGTAAGCCCATCAAGTATGGCTCTATCGGACTTCCTACACCAGGTCATCAGATGGCTGTGGTGGATGAAGAAGGAAGAGAAGTCCCTCTTTTAACAGAGGGTTATGTGGCTCTCAAAGTGCGACCTGAGAGACCCCCAGGATTGATGAAAGAGTATTGGAAAAACCCCCAGGCGATGGAAAAGGCATTTCGAGGAGATTGGTATTATACCGGTGATAAGGCTTATCGTGATGAGGAGGGATATTTCTGGTTTGTTGGAAGGGATAAAGAGTTAATCAAGACGGCCACTCAGACAATCGCCCCTCTGGAGATCGAAAAGGTTCTGCTCGATCATCCAGCCGTTCTGGAGGCCGCGGTTATCGGCATTCCCGCTGGTCCAGCGGGAGAAAAGGTGATAGCCTTTGTTTCATTAAGATCGTCCTATCTCCCTTCGGAAAGCCTTTCCCGAGACCTCCTGAAATTTATTGAAGAAAGATTGGACCCCCCAAAACGTCCTGCAGAAGTGAAGTTTTTAAAAGAATTACCCAAGACCATCACGGGAAAGATCAGGAGAGCAGAACTGAGAAACCGGGTGCTCCAAACTTAAATAGGACCCAACATTCAAGGGCCTTCTTCTGTAGAAATGGGGAAAGTTGTAAATCAGATGTCTCAGGGATTGAACCTTTTTATCTATTTAACTTTATAAATTTATTTAATATTTTCGTCTTGACTTTTAATCGTTCCATTCAGTATATTTGATTTTATTAAATAGGTTTTAATCTTTAAAGGAACCTATCTGTCCTTTTTTATGGATCATCATGCCTTAACCATTTCAGAAAAAGAGAGGGAGAATCAAGCCATCCATCATATTCTCTTGAGGATACTCGAAAAGTGGCGAACCGGTCTGGAACAGAGGGATGAGGAGTTAGAAAAGACCGTGGTCCTCTCTACGGCAAGGGCGACCCGGCAAGAACGCCCTTCTTCTTTTCAACCCGTGGAAGAGAGAGAAGAAACCCTTGCAGAAACCATTATCCTTCCTCCAAAAGAGGGTAAACCCGGACCTTCTTCTCCCAGGGAAAAGCCTAAGGGGACGGAGCCTATTTCGAAATTGGATGAACCCCAAGAGAAGGACGAATTTCTTGAGGAGACGGTGATCCTTAAACCGAAGAAGGCGTGAGAAAAATCAAATGAATAATCGAATTTCTATCGAGCGTTTAACCGGAGAGATTCGAACGATCTATCAGGCCAATCCAACCAGGGCAGAGACCCTCATCGAGGCCTATCTGCAAGAGGCCCTGAAGGATCATCCTTTAGAAGAACGGTTGGACTTACTTGAGTCTCTGGTCCAACAGTTTGAACCCTCTCCTGCAGCTGCTGTCAAGGAGACCTTTCTCCATTCAGAAGAGTTTACCCGCCTCTTCTCGCTCCTCTTCGGAGAAAGGATCTCTGCCATGGATCTCTCCTCGAATGAACTTCTTGAAAAATTAGCTCTGTCGCTCAATACCATTTTTGACACAATGAATGAGATGATTCGGATCATTGACACCACTCTGATGGGCAAAAAACCTGAATTGGAAACGATCCGACACATCATCGGATCCCAGCTGGAGGCGGATACCCCATCGGACTCCCTCCATCACTATCTGACCCGTATTCAGAAAGCCTTCTTAATTTCCCATAAGGCTTTTCAAGAGGCTGCCCAAACCAAATTTGACGAAATTTTAAAAGAGCTGAGTCCCGAACGTTTTGAATCCGAACCGATGGGAGGATTCAAGGTAGGACCTTTAAGAAAGGCTGAACTCTTTGAGAGGTATAAAGAGAGATTTCAGACTGTTCAGAAATGGTTTAAGACAGGTCGCTTCCAGGAAGAGCTATTAAGGGAGTTTGAAAAAGCCTGTCAAAAGCTCTATTCTAATGACCGGAGGTGAAGCTATGAAAAAGATACGAATCCTCTCCCCCTTCATTCTTGCTCTTCTCTTTCTTTATGCCTGTGCGGCACCCGTGGTCATGCCTCCAAGATGGGAATATGAAGCCAATGCGATTCACCTCAATCTGAAAAGTGATCCCCAGCTCAATCTCTTTCAGGGGAGAGCACACACATTGGTCCTGTGCGTCTATCTGTTGACCGACCCGAACGAGCTCAATCAGTTGATGGATGAAAAAGGAGGTTTGGAGAAACTCTGTGAATGCACCAAGTTTCATCCCAGCGTGACTTACGCCAAAAGGTTGATCATCCTCCCCAATCGGGAATATAAAGAAACCCTGGATCGAGCGGCAGGGGCAAAGTATGTTGCCGTCGTGGCTGGATATTTCAAACTTCAGAAAGAGAATATGGTCAAACTCTTTCCCATTCCCGTGGTGGAGGAGAAGAAAAAGAATACCATTTATCAGAATCCCGGGGTTCTCAAAATCGATCTTTTATTAGGACCTGAAAAAATCCAGGAAATCAAGTCCGTTCCCGAGAAAAAGTGATTTTCTGAAAGATCACATGTTCGTTAAACGATTCGACAGGCGGGCTCTTTAAGAAGGGTTTAAGGAGAAATCAAGCATGGACATCCAAAGACCGCTCTTCTGGCATCAGGGACTCTTTTTACAACCCCAGCACTTTCAGCTCTTAGATCTTTCCTTCCAATCCCTCTTTGCTCCGTTTCATCAATATTTAGGACCTCACTTCTGGGGAGTTGGTGAATTCGAAATCCAGAAGGCTGGATTAGGATTGAAAACCTTCCATCTTCTGAAAGGCAACTTTCTCTTTCCAGATGGAACTTTTGTTGCCCTTCCAGGAAATGGAGTGATCGAGGCCAGAACGTTTGAGGAGGCATGGGTGGAAGGTGGAAAACCCTTCACCGTTTTTATCGGTCTGAAAAAATGGAATGCTCAAGGAGAAAATGCGTCTGTGGTCCAAAAATTAGAGAACCTCTCCGAAGTGACCACCCGATTTGTTACGACCCCTCATCCTGAAGAGGTCAAGGATTTGCACTCAGGCGGCCCTCCAGGCCAGGTGAAGAAACTTCATTACCTCCTGAAAATTTTCTGGGAGACGGAGAGGGAGCGATTGGGAGATTATGTGACCCTTCCGCTGGCTCAATTAGAAAGGATGGGGGAAGAGATCCGGCTGGCCCCCAAATTCGTTCCCCCTTGTTTAACGATCTCCAGCTCCGAACCTCTCTTTCTCCTCATCAAAGAGATCAGAGACCAACTGGCTTCCCGGGCGCATCAGCTTGAAGAGTATAAGAGTCAGCGGGGCATTCAGACGGCTGAGTTTGGATCGAGAGATATGGTCTATCTTCTGGCCCTGAGATCGCTCAACCGCTATGTCCCTCCACTTTTTCATCTAACCGAAGTCCAGCCGGTTCATCCCTGGCCGGTTTATGGTTTGTTAAGACAGTTGATCGGTGAGCTTTCTTCCTTCTCAGAGCGGGTCAACGTCATGGGCGAACTGGAGGACGGGACCCGGATGCTTCCAAACTATGATCATCTTCATCTCTGGGAATGTTTCTCTGCGGCACAGGAAATGATCATCCAGCTTCTCGATGAGATCACGGCTGGTCCAGAGTATGTGATCCGGCTGGTCTATGACGGGACCTATTATGCAGCTCCCTTAAAACCTAACATCTTTGAAGGCCGGAATCGTTTCTATCTCGTCCTGAAGACCGAAGAGGATCCGAAGGTGGTGCTCAAGTCGATTGAAGCCATGGCAAAATTGAGTGCTCGAGAACACCTGCCCATTCTGATCGCCCGAGCCCTCCCCGGGATTGGACTGGAGCACCTCCCCGTGCCCCCCCAGGAGCTCCCACGAAGGGCACACTCTGTTTATTTCGCCATTAACCATCATAGCGATCAATGGGCCCTGGTTCAGAAGAATAATAACCTTGCCCTTTACTGGGACAATGCTCCCGAAGACGTGGAAGTGGAGTTAATGGTGGTGGGAAGATAAGAATTAGGCTTAGGCTAAGGTTCAGGGATTTTTTTCTTAACCTTAACCTTAACCTCAACCTTAACCTTTAGTTGAAATGGAGTCTTTTATGCATCTCACCGATACTTTCATGGAATTGGTTGCCTATGTGGTCTATTTCGTCAAAACAGTGGGAAACAAACAGCCTCCCTATGAACAGGTCAAGGCGGATATCCTTCGTCTCCTGACCCAGAGCGAAAATGTGGTCAAGCGCGGTCTCTTCTCACAAGAGGATTATGATCTGGCTCGATTTATGATCTGCGCCTGGGTGGATGAAGCTCTTCTCAATTCCGCTTGGAATCAGAAAAGTCAGTGGCAGAGGGAGCAACTCCAGCGCCTCTACTATCATACCCTCGATGCAGGGGAAGAAGCCTTTGAACGGCTCAACAGTCTTGGCCTTCACCAGAGAGAAGTACGGGAAGTTTACTATCTCTGTCTGGCTCTGGGATTTAAGGGGCGATTCCATCATCCCGGCGATGAGTATCTCCTCGAACAGGTTAAGACCTCCAACCTTAAGCTCCTTCTGGGGAGTTCCGTCGGGCTTCCATCCCTCGAAAGAGCAGAGCTCTTTCCAGAAGCCTTTCCCGTTGAGGCTGTAGAACTTGGTCCTCAGAAGCAGAAGTTTCGATTCTCTCCTTTTACCCTTGCCTGCCTGGTTGGACCGGTCATCCTCTTCGGCCTCCTCTTTCTCATCTATCAATTTGCCCTGAGTGGAGTAGGGGAAAATTTTTTAAAGGCGGTGCCATAAATGAAGACTCTTTTATTAAAGTATCTCAAATATGCGTTGATCGGTGTGGTCATCCTTTTAGTCATTCTCCTCGCTTTTGGGCTGGTCCTGCTCCTCAACTGGCCCTGGTGGATGGGATTTTTTGTCCTCCTCTTTCTCACTGGCTTAGGCATCGGGTTGCTCTTTCTGAGAAAACTCTGGTTGAGGAGAAAAGAAGAAAAATTTGTCCAGCAGGTGATCGAACAGGACGAGTCCAATCTGAAGGCTCTTTCAGGGAAAGAGAAGGATGACCTCAAAGAACTTCAGAATCGCTGGAAAGAGGCTGTGGATGCCCTGAGGCGCTCTCATTTGAGAAAGTATGGGAATCCCCTCTATGTGCTTCCCTGGTATATGGTCATCGGAGAGAGTGGCTCTGGAAAGACGACAGCCATCACCAGCGCCCGTCTCTCGTCTCCCTTTGCGGAGGTGAGTCGCACGTCGGGACTGTCAGGGACGAAGAACGTGGACTGGTGGTTTTTTGAGCAGGCCATTATTTTGGACACCGCAGGCCGGTATGCTATTCCGATTGATGAGGGCCGCGACAAAGAAGAATGGCAGAAATTCCTTGCCTTGCTCATCAAGTATCGCAGAAAAGAGCCCATTCATGGCCTGATCATCACCATTGCGGCAGATAAATTGCTGGGGGCTCCTGCCGAAGAGATCGAAGAGGACGGAAAACAGATCCGGCGTCGTATCGATGAGTTGATGAGAGTCCTGGGAACAAAATTTCCTGTCTATGTTTTGGTGACCAAATGTGATCTGGTCCAGGGAATGACCCAGTTCTGTGACCAGCTTCCAGAAAAGAGCCTGGATCAACCCATGGGGTTTGTCAATCAGGATCTCCAAACAGATGTCAACCTCTTTCAGGAACAGGCTTTTCAGGCCATCGGCGAACGGCTTAGAAATCTCCGGATTTTGATGCTCCATCAAGCCGGGACAAAAGGCGTTGACCCTTCACTGCTACTCTTTCCCGAGGAATTTGAAAATTTAAAGAGAGGCCTCGGAGCCTTTATGAAAGGAGCCTTTAAGGAGAATCCCTATCAGGAGACCCCTATTCTGAGAGGACTTTTCTTTAGCAGTGGCCGCCAGGAGGGAAGTCCTTATTCTCATTTTTTAAGTGCTCTGGGTTTGATTGGAGAAAAAGAAGTTTTACCGGGAACGAATAAAGGGCTCTTTCTCCATGATCTCTTTGTCAAAGTCTTTCCAAAAGACAGGGGACTTTTTGCTCCCACAAAACGTGCCCTCCAGTGGCGACTGTTAACCCGGAATCTTGGCTTGACCGCCTGGATTATCCTCGTTATTGCCCTCTGCGGCCTTCTCAGCTTCTCTTTTGTCAAGAATCTGAAGGTCATTAAGGATGCCCGCGATGAATTTGCCAAGCCGCCCGTCTTAAAAGGAGAGATTCTCTCCGACCTGGTCACGATGGACCGATTCTGCCAATCCATTCTCAAAGTGGAGGAAGAGAATCGAGGTTGGTGGATTCCGAGATTTGGTCTGACCGAAAGCAAAGAAGTAGAGATGGGGCTCAAGGCAAAGTATTGCAAGCAGTTTCAGACAGGCTTTCTGGCCGCCTTTGATAAACAGATGTCCGGAACACTGGCAACCCTGACCATCACCACACCCGACGAGACCATTGCCCAGTATGTGACTCATCTGGTCCGAAGGATCAATCTCCTTAAAGCCCGACTGGAAGGGCAGTCCTTTGCTGTCCTGAAGGGAAAGCCACAACCCTCCTATGAACCCATGCCTGTCACAGCAGATCCAAAGATGATTTCTGAGATGAAGACGAAGTTTGGAACGCTCTATCTCTATTACTTGATCTGGCGAACGGATACCGGCGAAATCAATAAGGAGATGGCTGTGCTTCAGGCCTGGTTAAAAGATCTCCTTTCCACGAAGAGAACGAACCTCCGATGGTTGACGCTCTGGGCGGATCGCCTTGGAACGATCCCGTCTATCCAACTCCGTGATTTCTGGGGAGGAAGTCTGACCCTCCCTGAAGAAAGATCGGTTGCCCCTTCTTTTACTCGTAAAGGCAGAGAGGCCATAGATACCTTCATCAAAGAGATCGAATCCGCCCTTCCTGAGCCCATGCTTCTTGCCAACCAGAAGACAGACTTCGAAAAATGGTATCCGACGGTCTGCTTTGATAACTGGCAACACTTCCTGGCTTTCTTTCCAAGAGGCGCAGACCGTTTAAAAGGGATTAAAGAATGGCAACCTGTCGCTTCCAAAATGGCGACCGAACAAGGACCCTACTTCGCACTCTTGAACAGAGTCGCCATTGAACTGGAACCTTTACTCCAGATGGAAAATGTTCCCTTCTGGCTTCAACAGGTCTATCATTTTCAGGTGGTGAAAGTGCTCAGTAAGACACAAAAAGAAGGAGGCTTGCTCGATAAAGCAGCAGAAGAAGCGAGGCGATGGGTCACTCAACTGGAAAAAACCCTTGGAAAGGAAGTCGGCCAGGTAGAAACCCAATCTCAGGCTGCAAAGGCCTATCTTGAATATATGAATGGATTGACGGCGATTGTTCAATCGACCTCTTCAAGGCCACAGGCATTTCAGCTGGCAAGCCAACTCTTTAGTGAAGATCCTGCCACGACCAAGTCTCCTCTGATGGCTTGCGCCAACGCTCTCAATCGATTGAAAGGATTGATGATGAAAGGGAGGCCAACTGAAGAGATCTTCTGGAAACTGATGAGCGGACCTCTCGATTTTCTCTGGTCCTTTATTCGAAAAGAGACAGCGAACTATTTGCAGGCCCAATGGGAAGAAAAGGTTCTGGCAGAAGTTCAGGGGTTGCCCAGTGCCCAAGCCACCCAACTTCTTTTGGGGCCAGAGGGTCATGTCTGGAAGTTTATGAAAGGACCTGCGGCTCCGTTCGTATCGAAAACACCAAAGGGATATGTTCCCAAGGAGTTCCTCGGAGGAACCATTCCTTTTGAAGCCTCTTTTCTCGCTTTTGTGACAAAAGGAGCTCCTGCTCCTACCCTCACGAAACAGAGTTATACTGTTTCGATCAGGGGACTTCCCACGGCTGCCAATCCTGAGGCGAAGATCAAACCCCATAGCACAAAAATAGAACTTCAGTGTGCGGGTCAGACCCAGAGTCTTGTTAATTACAATTATCCGGTGAGTAAAACCTTCCAGTGGTCGATGGAGACGTGCGGAGATGTGCTCTTTCAGATTGAGGTGGGAAATCTCGTCTTAACCAAGAAGTTTTCAGGCAATCAGGCTTTTCCTGACTTCTTACAGGAATTTAAGGATGGGCAGAGAGTCTTCTCTCCTTCTGAATTTCCCAATGAGAAGAATGCCCTTGAAGGCATGGGGATCAAGCAGATCAGGGTCAGTTATCAATTTGGCGGTGATTTTCAAGCCCTCGTGGGACAGATCAAACCCATTCTGGGCCAGGCACCCGGCAATATTGTTAAGGCTTGGGAAGAATGAAAACGGCATCCTCCTGGCAGTGGTCCGTATTTGGGAAACATCCCGTGGCAACGGACTTTTTTAGACTTGGACACGACGCCCCCCTCCTCAAAGGTTTTTCAGATTGGGTGGAGAAAGGGTACCAGGCTTTCGTGACGAAAAAGGTGCCCTCGCAAAACCTCCACGCCTGGCGATTCTGGGCAAGAGGGACTCAGAAAGAGAGTGCCACCTGTGGGGTGGTCAGGGATAGCTCAGATCGGGTGGGGAGGCCTTACCCTCTTTTAATCATAGGAACGGGGATGCTCAATGGCTGGGAGGATCACTGGCACCTGATGCCTTTTGCCTGTGAAAGGACATGGGACCAGATTGAATACCTTTCCTCCTTTGTGGCGAACGATCTTAAAAAATTGGAGCAGGAAGTTCAGCATATCCGACCTCCTCTCCCGACATGGTCTGAGTTCGAAACGAATCAAAAGAATTTATCCGAATTGGGTGAACAGCTCTCTTTTTCTTCCGATCAGGCAGAGTACTTTCTCGATCTGAAGATCGCCGCACACGATGACCCATTCATCCAGGCGACCCATTATCTGGAACAGATTCGCCACCGAATGAAAACGGTTCCCAATGTGGTCTTTTTTGGAGGAACCCTTGACCGGACCTGCCTGGTCCTCTTCAGACGCCCTCTCCAGACTTCTGATTTTATCCAATTATGGTCTGGAGTCGAAGAAGGAATGACCCGATGAATCTCGAAGCCCTTGGTAAGGAACCGATCAGTCAAGATCAGCCCACAGGAACCGATGTCCGATTCGAACCATCCTACGAAGAACTTCAGGCAGAAGTGGGAAAACTCTCCTCCCTATCCGGTCCTGGAAGCGTGGATTGGGGAAAAGTGATCAAACTCTCTTCAGAAGTCCTCGCAGAAAAATCGAAGGATCTCTTGGCCGCCAGCTACTTATCGGTGGCGCTCATCTATCAAAAACAGATGGAAGGCTTTGCCGTCGGTCTCAAAATCTATCAAGACCTTTTAGAAAACTTCTGGGAACGTCTCTTTCCTGCAAAGATGAAAGGGCGAGCAGGAGCTGTGGAATGGTGGATTGAAAAGAGCGAAGCGGCTTTAAAGCAGGTCAAAGAGCGCACGATTTCACAGGACCAGATCGACCTTTTGAATGAACAATTGGGGAAGATCGAAGAATTTCTGAACCAGCATCTCGAAGAACCCCCATCGTTGAGACCGATTCAGGATCAACTCGACACCTTTTCACCGCCGCCCCCGCCTCCACCTGAGAAACCCAAAGAGGCACCTGCTCCTTCACCTGAACAGACCATTAAAAAAGAACCGGAAAAGGTGGAGACCCTTGCCACAGTTCAAGATGCCCAGAGAGTGCTCAACCAGGGTTTTCAGAAGATCCGTGATGCGGTCAATTTTCTTTCCCAGGAGAATCTCTCCAACCCTCTTCCCTACCGATGGTCCAGGATCATCCTGTGGTCAAATCTGGAAGCATTGCCCCCTGCCAATGGTGGTCAGACCCGCATTCCCCCTCCACCCGCACCGTTAAAAAATAGCTTTGCCGAATTGAGAAATAAGGGAGATTATGAAAACCTCATCCGGTCTGCAGAGGCACGGCTTCCTCAATTTATCTTCTGGATCGACCTGAATCGTCTCGTTTCAGAAGGTTTGAACAACCTGGGAGAGCCATATCAGAAGGCAAAAGAGGCGGTCCAGCAAGAAACCGCCTTTCTCCTTTATCGTCTTCCTGGTCTCGAAACTCTCTCCTTTTCTGATGGGACCCCTTTTGCTGATCCTGAAACAAAAGAATGGATCAAGGAGATTACCTTAAAAGGAGGAGGGGAGGCCGTCTCTCCTCCATTGACCTCAACGGTCATCTCTCAGGAAGAAAATTTGATCGAAAAGGAGGTGGAAGAAGCCCAGGCATTGATCAAAAAAGGGAAATTGGTCGAAGCGGTAGAGAGGCTCCAGCAGAAGTTGCATCACAGCTTTTCACAGAAAGAGAAGCTTCTCTGGCGGCTTGCCCTGTGCCAACTGCTGACGAAAAACAAACAGGGGAAGGTAGCCATTCCCCACCTGGAACAGATTTTAAAAGATATTGACAACTACCGACTGGAGGAATATGATCCTGAATTAGCGATTCAATGCCTTAAAACGGTTTGGGCCGTTTTCTCTGGCCAGTCAGACCCGCCATCCAAAGAGAAGGCGTCGGAAGTATTACAGCGGATTTCTAAACTCGACCTGACCGAAGCCATCCGCATCGGGAAAACGTAAACAGGTTAAGACGCGAACCTAAGTGAAAGGAGGGAATTATGCCGAAAGAAGCATCTGTTGCGCCAAAGGAAAGAATCAACATTGTCTATCGTCCAGCGACAGGAGATGTGAAAGAGGATGTGGAGCTTCCTCTCAAGGTCCTGGTCATGGGCGATTTCACAGGAAGGCCAGACGATCGACCTCTGGAAAAGAGGGACCCTATCAACATCGATAAGGACAATTTTAATGAGGTTTTGAAAGCCCATAATATCAGCTTAAATCTCACTGTCCCCAATCGCCTCTCTGGAAAACCGGATGAGGAGACGACGGTGAATCTTCAGATGAAGTCGATCAAGGACTTTGATCCGGAGTCTATTGTGAATCAGGTTCCCGAATTAAAAAAACTTCTCGAACTGAGGGAAGCCATGCGGGCTTTGCGAGGTCCTCTGGCCAATGTGCCTGAGTTCCGAAAGAAAGTCCAGGAACTGGTCAAAGATGAAACCGCCCGAAAACAGCTCCTCAAAGAGATGGGGATCGGAGAATAAGGAGGGAGAGGTATGGCTGAAGAACGAGAAAAAGCGGCTGTGACTGCCGAAGGTCAAGTCCTGGAACAACCCTCTTTGCTGGAGGAGATCATTCAGGCCACGAATCTAAAACCTTCAGATGAAAACTACTCGGTCATGAGGAGAGGTCTTGAAGCATTTCTCGCAGGGCTTCTCGAGCCGGGCAGGGAAGCGGTGAAGGTCTCCAAGGCTGTAGTGGATGACATGATAGCAGAGATCGACAAGAAATTGAGTCAGCAACTTGATGTGATTCTTCATCACCCCGACTTTCAAAAGTTGGAGTCGGCATGGCGCTCCATGAAATTTTTGGTGGATCGAACCGATTTTAGAGAAAATATCAAAATAGAGGTTCTCAATGTGAGCAAAGAGGATCTCCTGGATGACTTTAGCGATGCGCCGGAGATAGTGAAGTCAGGCCTTTACAAGACCGTCTATACGGCGGAGTACGGTCAATTTGGTGGAAAGCCTTACGGAGCCCTCATCGGCAATTATGAATTCAATGCCGGACCTCAGGATATGAGGCTGCTTCAATATGTCGCCAGCGTTGCCGCCATGGCTCATGCGCCTTTTATTACAGCGGCAAGCCCCACCTTTTTTGGAGTGACCAATTTTACCACCCTTCCCCATCTGAAAGACCTCAAAGCGATCCTCGAAGCGCCCCAATACATCAAATGGCAATCCTTCCGAGAGAGCGAGGATGCCCGATATGTGGGGCTTACCTTGCCCCGATTCCTGCTCCGGCTTCCCTATGGTCCAGACACTCAACCTGTCAAAAGTTTCAACTATCAGGAGGATGTTTCAGGGAATCATGAGCATTATCTCTGGGGAAACTCTGCTTTTGCCTTCGCCACAAGGCTCACTGACAGTTTTGCAAAATACCGCTGGTGTGCCAACATCATCGGTCCCACTTCCGGAGGCACTGTGGAGGACTTACCGCTCCATCAGTTCGAAGCCATGGGGGAGATTCAGACGAAGATTCCCACCGAGGTCTTGATCTCAGAGAGAAGGGAGTTTGAACTGGCAGAAGAGGGGTTCATCGCCCTGACGATGAGAAAAGGAAGTGACAATGCGGCCTTCTTCTCGGCCAATTCATGCCAGAAGCCAAAGGTTTTTCCGAAAACGAAAGAAGGACGGGAGGCAGAGACCAACTACAAACTGGGACTTCAGCTCCCCTATATGTTTGTCATCAACCGGCTGGCTCACTATTTGAAGGTCATTCAAAGAGAGAATATAGGCTCCTGGAAGGAACGGGTCGATCTCGAAAGGGAATTGAACGATTGGATCCGGCAGTATGTTGCAGATCAGGAGAGTCCTTCGCCTGCAGTCAGAAGCCGAAGGCCCCTGCGCCAGGCACGGGTGATGGTAGAAGATGTGGAGGGAGATCCGGGCTGGTACAGGGTGAGATTGGAAGTAAGGCCCCACTTCAAATATATGGGCTCTTTCTTCACCCTTTCGTTAGTTGGAAAACTGGACAAAAAATAATTTTACGAATGAATCGAAGGGTAACGAATTTAGCAAATTCGTGCCATTCGTGTCATTCCATTCTAAAAAAGGAAGGAGGACAGACTTATGCCAATGCCATTTCACATGGAGTTAACAGGAAACACTCAAGGAAACATTGCGGAGGGATGCTGCGATATCAAAGGTCGCGAAAATACCATCCTTTGCCAGGCTCTCAATCACGAGGTCTATATTCCTCGTGATCCTCAAACAGGCCTGCCCACAGGCAAACGGGTTCATAATCCCCTGACCGTCACCAAGGTCTTTGACAAGGCAACCCCAAAACTTTTTCAAGCCCTTACCTCAGGGGAAAGAATGTCCAATGTTACCTTGAAATACTACCGGATCAACCCCTCCGGCAACGAGGAACACTATTTCACAATTAAATTGGAAAATGCCATCATCGTCTCTATCAAACCCTGGATCCCCAATGCACTGGATCAATCAATGGAGAGATTCACCCATATGGAGGATGTTTCTTTCACCTATTCGAAGATCATTTGGACCTGGGAGATTGATGGAGTGGAGGCCCAGGACGAATGGAAAACCCCCAAATAGACTAATACTTCTTGGGGAAATGAGATATCTTCGGATATATATCGAAAAATTGTTATTCGGCTTAGAGACTGTATCATAATCCGTTCATGGTTCGAGAGCCTCACCACGAAGGGATTACGTAATATTAAAAATTAATCAGTTAGCCTTTCGTCTCTTCAATAAACTCAGGACAGGCTCTGAGCGTGTCGAAGGGCGAATGGCTAATTACGACAAAGTCTCTAAGCATTAGAGGGGAGGACTGAACCATGGCAATGAATGTCTATCTATGGATAAGAGGGACCACCCAGGGAGAAATCCGCGGCGACAGCACGGTGACCAGTTTAAACCGTGAGGGAACGATCGAGGCATTCCAATTAGAGCATGCAGTCCATGTCCCTACTGAAAGATCTGGCATGGCCACAGGGGAGCGGTCCCACTCCCCTATCAAAATCGTAAAGCGAATTGACCGGTCCTCTCCCCTCTTGCACCAGGCTCTCTGTAATAATGAAGAACTGGAGGTCACCATAAGATTCTATAGACCCAATCCTGCAGGAGATGGAACCACCGAACAGTATTACACAATCCGCCTGACACAGGCGCGTGTCTCTTCCATCAAAACGATTTCTCCAAACACCATACATGATCTCTCCTCAAATGAACCACCGATGGAAGAGGTCTCTTTCGTCTTCGGGACGATCAACTGGACTTATGAGCCTGATGGCATTGAGCATGAAGATGCATGGAGAAGTTCATGATTAATATATCTAAATTGAGCGATTTTTTGTCCCAACCGTAGCCGCAACCTTTAGGTTGCGTGTTTTTATTGGAAATGGTCTCTCACTCAACAGGTGAGTGGAAAGCGCTCCGTCTCACACGGAGCGGTTACAGGTTCCTTTCAAAAGAATCGCTCAATTTAGGTTTTAAGGAATGCCTATGAGGGAGGAAAGACTCTTAGAACGTCTTCGAGCCTGGGAAAAAGAACCCACAAGACGGGGGAAGGAAGATCCTCGTAGGATCATTGATTCAGTCATCAGGCATCTTCAGCGGATCCTCAACACCAAACATGGAAACGTTCCCATTGCGGACGATTATGGGACCCCGGATTTTACTGATTTCTTTCTCACCCTTCCCAAAACAGAGGCCAATCCAAAACGGGAGATCGAAAAAATGATTCGATTGGCCATCCAGAAGTATGAACCTCGACTCCAGGGAGTGAGGGTCAGTCTCCTGGAGGGGGAGGATGGAGAGGCGGATCTTCAGACAGATCCCCTCACCATACGGTTTCAAATTACAGGCAGGTTGGTGACAGCATCGAAGAACCAGGTCTTTCTCGAAACGATCGTGGACAATGAAGGAAAGGTCAATATTGTAGGCTGATTCAACAGAAAATGACATAGCCGCTGGTCACTTCAAGCAGATCATATATCCCTATGTTCAACCGCTATTTTCAGGAAGAATTGACTCATCTGAGGGACCTTGGTAAAGAATATTCAAGGGCCCATCCCGCCGTGGCACCCATGCTCGCCGGAGCCACTCCGGATCCGGATGTGGAGCGTCTGCTCGAAGGCGTGGCTTTTCTAACCGCCCTTCTCAGACAAAAACTGGATGATGAGTTTCCGGAGATTATCAATGAATTGATGTATTTAATCTGGCCCCATTATCTCCGGCCCATTCCATCGACGACGCTCATTGCCTTCGCTCCCAAACCGAATCTCAAGCAATCGATCACTATTCCTCCAGGGGTTCAGGTGGCTTCGATCCCTGTTGAAGGAACCTCCTGCCTCTTCAGCACCTGCTACGAAGTGGACGTCCATTCCCTTGCCCTGCTGGAGGCGGCTTTCATCCAGCCCTCCGGTCAGCCGCCGATGATCAAACTTCTCTTTGAGATCAAGGGAATGAAGCTCTCTGACTGGCAACCCAAATCCTTGAGGCTCTTTCTTGCTGGAGATTATCCAGATGCTTCCGACCTCTATCTTCTCCTGAGGCGCCATCTTCGCCAGATTCATATCAAACCTCTCGAAAAAGGAAAATCCTGTTTTCTCGGTCCGGAACATCTGAAACCTACTGGATTTTCCGACAAGGAGGCCCTTTTCCCATATCCCTCTCATGCCTTCCCTGGCTACCGAATTATTCAAGAATATTTTATCTCGCCCCATAAGTTCCTCTTTCTTGACCTGACTGGATTAGAGCAATGGGAGGAAAAAGGAGGGGGATCCAGATTTGAAGTCTATTTTGAACTTTCCGACCTTCCTTTTACGCCTCCAAGGATCAAAAAGGATCATTTCATTCTCTTTGTCACCCCTGCGATTAATCTCTTTCCCTATGAGGCAGATCCGATTCAGATCGACCATCGGATGACCAGATACCTGGTTCGGCCTGCTGGTTCGAACCCTGAACATTATCAGGTTTATTCGGTTGAAAGCGTGGTCGGATATATCCAGGGAACAGCTCAGGAAAGGAAATATGTTCCCTTTGAAGTCTTCAATCCAGATCCCCAGACCCATCCCGTATATCGCATCACCATTCGCCAATCTCCCCTCCGAGAGATGTTCGATCTCTATCTCTCCGTAGCCTACCCTCCGGGGATGGGTTCCCCTCCTGCTGAAACACTTTCCATCCAGCTTCTCTGCACGAATGGGTCGCTTCCTGAAAATCTCCGTCTGGGAGACATTTCCCTTCCCACCAGTCGTTCTCCTGAGACCGTTGAATTCAAGAATATTCTTCCTCCCACAGTTAGCCTGTTGCCTCCTCTTGAAGGGAAAAAGGAAGATGGTAAAGGAGGGGAAAATCTGAGATGGCGTCTTCTGTCCCATCTCTTTCTGAACACCCTCTCCCTGTCGCGGGCCGAGAACTTAAAAGCCCTGCTCGAACTGTATATCTTCCCTGGAAGCCGTAACCGAACCCAAACCCTCGCCAATCAAAAGCGCATCGAAGGCATAGAAGATTTGCAAGCGCGGATCTCTGATCGACTCGTCTCAGGCATCCTGATGCGGGGGCAGGAGATCGATCTCAAACTCCGTCAGGAGAAATTTGCCAGTCCGGGAGATATGTATCTCTTCGGATCGGTCCTGGATCATTTTTTGGGCAACTATGCTTCCCTCAATCATTTCATTCAATTGAAAGTCGAGGAGGTCGCCAAAGGAGAGATTTATCAATGGCCAGCTCGAATCGGGGATCATCCTCTCATCTAAAGTCTGACCTTCTTGAAAAGGCACACCAATTCTCCTTCTTTCAGGTGATCAGGCTTCTGAGGCTCTTTCTCTCAGGCCAAGAGGTTTCTCACGAAGAGATAGGGTTGGAGGAAGAGTACATCCGAATCCGCCCCGAACTGTCCCTCTCTTTTCCTCCATCGGATGTCACGAAGATCGAAGAGCGGGAAGGCGAAAAACCTCGTTTTTTTGTAACGGCCACCCTCCTTGGACTCTATGGTTCCTCTTCCCCACTTCCTACTTTTTATACCGAAGATCTTCTGGAGGAAGCCTCAGAAGATATGTCGGTGACCCGAGACTTCATCGATATCTTCAACCATCGTCTCTACCTCCTCCTCTTCCGATGCTGGATCAAATATCGTCTCTTTCTTCAGGTGATCGAAGAGAACCATCCTGAGAGCCTCGAAAAACTCTTCTGTCTGATTGGGCTCGGAGAAAAGGCGTTCAGAAAGGATCTTCCCGAAGCCTATTCCCTGATCCGTTACACAGGCCTTTTTACACAATTTCCAAAATCGGCATCAGGACTCCGAACACTCCTCTATGACGCATTCGGAAAGATCCCTATTCGGATCATTCCCTGTGTGAAGCGGGTTGTCAAAATCCCATGGGATCAAAGGCTCTATCTTGGAAAGAGTGGATGCCGTCTGGGAGAGGAGAGCTTTCTTGGAGAGGAGATCGAGGATCGGATGGGGAAATTTCGACTCCAAATCGGTCCTTTGAAAAGCGACGCCTTCCACCAGCTCCTTCCAGGACATCCTGAGCATCAGAGATTATGTTTTCTGACGCAATTCTACCTGCTCGATGCTTTTGAATATGACATCGAGCTGATCCTCGCCGAGAAAGAGGCGAAAACAGCCACACTTGGAGGGTTGGAGTGGTCACGGCTTGGTTTGGACACCTGGACCTTTTCTCTCGATCATCTGGAGGAAGTCCAAGCGATCTTTCAACCCCCATCTCATCAAGGAGAAAATTCATGATCACCGTTGACATCAAGACTCTATTAAATCGACTCAATCCTTTCTGTACCAGGGCACTCGAAGGAGCGGCGGGGCTCTGTGTTTCGCGAACCCATTATGAAGTGACGGTGGAACACCTTCTGTCCAAACTGCTCGAAGAGCCCCAATCCGATCTGCCTCTCATCTTCCGCCAATTTGACCTCGATGTCGGAAGGGTGAAGAAGAGTCTGGATCAGACCATTGAGGAGTTTCGGACAGGAAATGCTTCCAAACCGGTCTTCTCCCCACTCCTTCTCGAATGGTTTCAGGATGCCTGGCTGATCTCTTCTGTCGATCTTGAAGAGAATCGAATCCGATCCGGAGCGCTTCTGCTTGCCTTTCTTGCTAAACCGATCCAGTTTGCCACGGGTCGTTACGTCGAGCTTCTCCGACCCATCGGCAGGGAAGCCCTCCTCTCCCAATTCGGCAATATTGTCAAAGGTTCCATCGAACATCCTTCCCCTGCAGAGAAGGCGGCTCGGGAACCAATGGCATTGGGGGATGGAACAGCACTGGCACGCTTCTGCACAGACTTTACGAAGAAGGCGGCTGCCGGCGAGATTGATCCTGTCTTTGGACGAGACCGTGAAATTCACCAGATGATCGATATCCTGGCTCGCCGAAGAAAGAATAACCCCATTGCCGTGGGTGAAGCGGGCGTTGGAAAGACAGCCGTGGTGGAAGGCCTGGCTTTAAGGATTGTGGAGGGAGATGTCCCGGACATTCTAAAAGGGGTGACCCTCCTTGGCCTGGATATGGGACTGCTCCAAGCAGGGGCTGGCGTGAAAGGCGAGTTCGAAAACAGACTCAAGTCCGTGATCAATGAGATTAAAGCCTCTCCAAAACCGATCATCCTTTTTATTGATGAAGCCCACACCCTGATCGGTGCTGGAGGTCCGACAGGAGGAAGCGATGCAGCCAATCTTTTGAAACCGGCCCTGGCGCGCGGAGAGCTTCGGACGATTGCTGCCACCACCTGGTCTGAATATAAGAAGTATTTTGAGAAGGATGCAGCCCTGGCGCGGCGATTTCAACTGGTGAAGCTTGAGGAACCTTCAGTCGAAACAGCGGTTCTCATTTTGAGGGGATTGAAGAGCAAATATGAAGAGGCTCATGGCGTGGTGGTTAGGGATGACGCCATCGTGGCCGCTGCGGAACTTTCCAGCCGGTATATCTCGGGCAGGCAATTGCCGGACAAAGCGGTCGATCTTCTGGACACCAGTGCGGCCCGGGTCAAAATATTGCTCACAGCAAAACCGGATCTCATCGAAGATCGGGAGCGGACGATTCAGGCCCTTGAGCGGGAAAAGAAGGCTCTCGAACGCGATCAACTTCATGGTCTTGAGATCGATCCAGATCGACCGAAGGAGCTGGAAGAGAGGATCAAAGCCTTGAGCGAAGAAGTGACAACGCTTCAAGAGCGGTGGCAGAAAGAGAAGGAACTTGCCCATCGCCTCATCGATTTGAGAAAGCAATTATACGAACTGAAAAATCAGTCTGCATCGGAAGAAAAACAGAGTGAATTGAAGAAGAGTCTGGAAGAGGTCTCTCTGGAATTGTCTGCCCTGCAGAAAGAGGGTGCTCTGATCAAAACCGAAGTCGATCCAGATGTGGTGGCTAAAGTCGTCTCGGATTGGACAGGCATTCCCCTTGGGAAAGTGTTACGGGACGAAGCGAAAAATATCCTGAACCTTGAAGAGAATCTGAAGCAGAGGATCAAGGGCCAGGATGAGGCTCTTGGCATCATCACCCAGGTGATCAAATCGGCCAAGGCAGGTCTAAAAGATCCTCAGCAGCCTTTAGGGGTCTTTCTCCTGGTGGGACCCAGTGGTGTGGGAAAGACCGAGACCGGTCTGGCCATTGCTGATCTCCTCTTCGGAGGCGATCAGTACCTGGTCACCATCAACATGAGCGAGTTTCAGGAATCCCATACGGTCAGCCGTCTGATCGGATCTCCGCCAGGGTATGTCGGTTTTGGAGAGGGCGGAGTCTTAACCGAGGCAGTGCGCCAGCGGCCTTACTCCGTGGTCCTGATCGATGAATGCGAAAAGGCTCATATTGATGTGATGAACCTCTTCTATCAGGTCTTTGACAAAGGCATGCTCTCCGATGGAGAGGGCCGGGTGATTGACTTTAAGAACACGGTCCTCTTCCTCACAAGCAATCTGGCATCGGATGTGATCACCCAGCTCTGTGCCACAGAGACCAGGCCCTCGCTTGAAACTGTTATCTCAACGATCCGGCCCATCCTGAGCCACCATTTCAAACCGGCCCTTCTGGCTCGGATGACCATCGTGCCTTTCTTTACCCTTGATTCGAAATTCATCCGGGAGATTGTGTTGCTCAAGCTCGATAAGCTGGCCAAGCGAATGGCAGAGACCCATAAGATCAAACTGATCTGTTCCCCTGAGGTGGTGGAACAGATCGCCAGCCGGTGCACCGAAGTGGAAACCGGTGCAAGAAACATCGACCACATGATGAACGGAACCATTCTTCCCCAGATGTCCAGAGAGATTTTAGGACGTTTGAGCGAAGGGGCTATGCCTTCAGAAGTCCATCTGAACATGGCTGAAGATGGCTCCTTCAAGATCAGCTTCGGAGGTTAATGATGGCACCTACGCAAAGCGCTCATGAGGCGAAATTTCTCTTTGAGGTGTTAGGCACCTCTTATCCCCTCTCGGTAAAAGCGTTTAAGCTGGTGGAAAGCCTCTCGTCTCCCTTTGAGTTGGAAGTCTCTCTGGTCTCGGAAGAGGAGATCAACTTTGATGATGTGGTGGGGAAAGAGTCATTGCTCACCCTGCTTGGTGAAGATCAGGATCGTTATCTTCACGGTATCCTGCGTCAATTTATGCAGAATGGAAGCAAGGGTCGTTTTTTTCTCTACGAAGCAGTGGTGGTTCCCTCTCTATGGCTTCTCTCTCTGGAACAGGACTGCCGGATCTTCCAGAACAAAAAGGTGGAGGATATCATCAAACAGGTTCTGCAAGATGCCGGCATAACCAGCGACCGTTTTGATTTCAGTCTCCAGGGGAAATACCCGGAGAGGGAATACTGTGTCCAGTATCGTGAGACCGACCTCGATTTCATCTCCCGCCTCTGCGAGGAAGAGGGTATTTTCTACTTTTTTAAACATACCAAGGATAAACATCTCCTCATCTTCGGGGATAGCACCATCGCCTATCAGCCGATTAAGAAAGAAGAAGTCCTGGAGCTTCCCTATAATCCTGCGCCGGGAATGGTTCCGGGGAGGGAGTTCGTTTATGAATTTGTTTTTTCTCAGAGGGTCTATTCGGGAAAGATCACTCGCAGAGACTTTAACTTTGAAAAGCCCACGCTTGACCTGACCACCAAGGAGCAGGATAAATCCTATCAGAAACTGGAGGTCTATGACTATCCCGGAAGGTACATGGAGGAAGGACGAGGGAAAAGTCTCACGAAAGTTCGGCTTGAAGAATCGATGACCTATAAGGAGCGAGCAGAGGCAAAAAGCAGTTGTCCCCGTGTTGTTCCGGGTTTCAAATTTAAATTGGTGGACCACGAACGTGAGGCCTTTAATAATCGGGAATACCTTTTCACGGAGATTCGTCATGAAGGGTTTCAGCCTCAGGTGCTTGAAGAGTTAGCCGATCCCAAAGAGAAGTTCAGCTATCATAATCAACTCATTGCAATTCCTGCTTCGGTTGTTTTTCGGCCGGAGAGAAAGACGCCCAAGCCCGTGGTCAGGGGGATCCAGACCGCTGTGGTCGTGGGTCCTCAGGGGGAAGAGATTTATACGGACAAATACGGCCGGGTCAAAGTCCAGTTTCACTGGGACAGAGAGGGAAAGAAGGATGAGAAATCCTCATGCTGGATCAGGGTGGGGCAGTTCTGGGCCGGAAATGGATGGGGAGTCGTATTTATTCCGAGAATAGGGGATGAGGTGATCGTGGATTTCCTGGAAGGTGATCCAGATAAACCTCTGATTGTAGGGAGTGTTTACAATGGAGATAATCTCCCTCTTTATAATCTCCCTGATGAAAAGACCAAGAGTACCATCAAGACTAAAAGCACTCCCAACGACACCGGTTATAATGAGATCCGCTTCGAAGACAAAAAAGGCGAAGAAGAGATATTTATTCACGCCCAAAAAGACATGAATGAAAAGATTGAGAATGACATGTCCACTTCTGTAGGAGGGAACCGAAGTATCAACGTCAGTGGAACTCACACAGAGACAATCAAGAAAGATACGAAGATCACGATTTCAGAGGGCAAATATGAACACATTGTTGCAGCCAATACGGCCTCCTATGAAGTGAAGGGGGCTGTGACTGAAAAATTTCTTGCCTCACAGGATACCAAAGTTACAGGGATGATCACCATCTCTTCTGGAAAAGGGATAGAGGTAACAGCTACGAACCATATTCAACTGAAGAGTGGAGCAAGTACTCTTTTTATGAGTAGTGATGGAACAATCAAAATTTCAGGAAAGAGCATTACACTGATTGGAGATGCCGACATTAAAACGTCTGCCCCTAAAGTCGAAACATCAGGGAAACAGGAAGTCAAGATTGGCGTTGGAAATAGTGTAACGAAATTTGATCCCACAGGTGTAACCACTTCTGGTGCAAAGATTAATACGAGTGCTACTGGGATCCATGAAATTAAGGGTGGAATTGTAAAGATCAATTAAAGGGATCCATGAGAAGACTCTTTGAAGATGTTCAGGGGAATTTGACTCATTTTATTGAGCAGAGAGATCATCTTTTCATGGTGATTCAATGCCATGATTTTGAATTGGGCTATCTTCTTAAAATTCTTCAGGCCATAGATGAGTCGAATAGTTCAGATCTTTTTTGGTTGTTTGTAGACGAGTTTAAAGATCCTTTCTCTTATGTGGAAACAATTATAGAGAATTTTAAGAAAAAACATGAAGGAGTTTGTGAAGGATTAAAAAAGGAGGGTAAACAACCTTGGCCACCCATTCCTCCTGTCATTTTTGATCACTCACAAAGTCCTGTTAGCCGCCTCAAAGAATTAATGAAATTTTCTCGCTCCCTATTACCTTCAGAGGATGGTCATCTCTCTGTCTGGGGTTTTTTCCCCAACCAGATTAAAGACCATGGGCTTTATGAGGAAATGGTAAAATCATTTATTGAGCACCAATTTCCTTTCCCTTGGTGTCATCATATGAGGATTTTTTTAAGAGATGAAAAGGACTCTCCGATCCTTCTTAAAAAGTTAAGCCGGGCCCCAAGAGTCTGTTTTTATAGTCCGGATTTTAGTGTGGAGGCGATGGAGAAGAGCCTGAAAGAGGAAGTGATGGACAGTAGTATTCCATTGGATCAACGCCTTCAATCACTGATGTCCGTTGCAGGTCTCGATTTAGCTAACCGGCGATATGAAGAAGCCCTAAAAAAATATAAGGTTCTTCTTCCATACTACCAAGGGTCTGGAAATCATGCCATGTCTGCCCTGGTCTTAAATTGGATGGGAGAAGTATTTGAACGAATGGGAAGGTTTCCAGAGGCGCAGCAATATTATGAATCGGCACTGACTCCAGTTATTGAGTCTAAGTCTGAGCCGGTCTTACTCAATATTGTAATGAATCTTGCAAATCTAAAATTATTGCAGAATGCCTGGAGTGATGCCGAAGTCTATTATGAGAGTGCTGAAAAGATTGCTACGGCTCTGTGCATTCCCCAAGCTAAAATCATCTGTTTGGAACGTCGCGGGTTTTGCCAGTTTATGCAAAAGAATGGGGAAGGTGCAGTTGAGACATGGAATAATGGGGCTACTCTTGCAAGAGCCATGGAGGAGAAATACCTTCTAAAAGAGATTCTTCAACGATTGAAAACCTATTATGATCAAACGGGAAAATCAAGAGAGCGAGATGAAATAGCACAGGAATTATCCTCCCTTGATTTAAATCAAGGGTGATAGGAAAAGGAAAGAATCGATGCCACCTGATTTAAGTCGGATGCCATCCAGTCCGGAGGAACACTTCGATAGGGTCATAGAAGGCCTTTCCTCCGAAATAAGCAATGCTATTTCGCCTTTCAAGCAGGCCTTCGGGATTACAGATCCAGGAGAACCTCCCCCTCCCCCTCAGAATCCTCTCAGAACCGCTCAGCAAGTGGCAAGCGGAGTGATGGGAATGGTCAATCTGCCACTCCAACTAATGAATACAGGATTTGCATTGTTAACAGATCCTCTTGCACAATTAGTCCCTGCCTTCCAACCAGCTGCCACAATGGGATCAATGTATTTAGGAATTCCACACCCTCATTCTCATCCTCCAAGTTTAATCCCTCCTGCCCCGCCCGTGCCTATGCCAAGTTTTGGTCCAGTGCTGGTAGGAAATTGTGTTACTGTTTTGATAGAGGGTCGACCTGCTGCCCGTGCAGGAGATTTAGGGTTGGCGATAAGTTGCTGTGGGATTGTTCCCGTATTTGAAATTTTTACAGGTTCCTCAAACACATTTATTGGAGGGACACGGGCGGCTCGTGTAGGAGATATTTGCAGGGAATGTCAACCTGCAGCTGCAGGATGGGCTCGTGCCGTGGCCGCGGGAATGGCTATCGCCTCTCAAGCGGTGGCTGCACTTGGTGTTGCAGCTGATACAGCTGAGGCCGTCACGGAGAGTGATGCAGCCATGGCCAGTGCTAAAGTTATCTCTGCAGTAGGTCAGGCAGCCCAGATGGCAACAGATGCTGCAGCATTTGCATTGAGTTTGGCGATGGGAAAAGATCCTGCTTTGATCCCGGCTCCAGGGTTTATCATCTCTTTCTATCCAACTGTAAAAATAGGTGGTTTTCCCATGATGAATTTTCCTAATCCTGCTACCATGCTTCTTGAAAAACTTGGGAGGCTGAGAAGAAGGCAAACCCCTCAAGAAACGGATGAATCTAAAGCAGGAGGGGCTTCTTGTCCTTTGGGAGGAAGATAGAATCCCTCCATTCTGGTTTGAGAGATGTCTAATTGTTTCAACAAAATTCGATGGGTTGGCGATCCAGTAGATATCATTACTGGGGCGAACATCGATATAAATTTTGAATTCAGTTTAGAAGGACCTATTCGATTTGAATGGCGACGCTATTATAATAGCTTCCACAATTTAAAACTTCGTCATCTCGGGTGGGGGCATACTCATGAATATGATCGGTGGCTTCTCTTTGATGTCGATGGGATGAGATACATTGGACCAGAGGGGGATCCCATCTATTTTCCATTTCTTTTTAAAGATGGAACTAAGAGTTCTTCCGAGGGATTTACACTTTACCGAGTTTCTTCCTCCTGTTACCAAGTTTCCCGATATCAACAACCCGTCATGGAGTTCGAATTTCTTCACTTAGAAAAACCTGCTCCTTTAAAGAGATTAATTAAGAATCCGTTCTCCATATCTTTTCGATACAACTCCCTGAATCAGCTTGAAAGAGTGATTGATTCCATAGGGCGACATATAAGGGTTGATCACGATGATCAGGGAAGAATCCTCGGACTTTTTATGGTTGAATCTACAGAGAACCAAGAGGAAAGAGTTATTCCAATAATCACCTATCAATACGATGCATCAGGGAATCTCATTAAAGGGATGGATAGCTATCAGAATTCTTTCAGTTTTAAATATGATATCGAGAATCGGATGGTCTCAAAAACAGACCGTCGAGGATACACCTTCTATTTTGAATATGATAGGGAGGGTCGATGTATTCACACTACCGGAGAGGATGGTTTACATGAGGTCCGCCTTAAGTATCAACCCTTGGAAAGGACTATCCTTCTTACGAAGGGTGGAGGAGGGGAATGGACTTACTATATCAATGAGAATGGCCATATTTTTCAAATCATAGACCCCTATCAAGGGTATAGGATTTTTAACTTTGATGAACGAGGTCAAATCATAGAAGAAGTGGATTCGAATGGGAACTCTGTAAAGTGGCTTTATGTAGAAGAGTTTCCTATAGGAAAATTATATTTTTATGGGAAATGGGAACCCTTCTCTGAAGAAGGCAAGAAACCGATTGAACACCGTGTAGCCAGTTGTCCCTCAGAATGGGAATATGGTGAACTAATTGATCGAAGAAAGATTGAGCGTCAATAATTGAAGTTCAAGGAGATGGAAAATCCAGAGTTTTTCACTCCCAGAAAAAACGGCATTTCTATTTCGCCAGAGGGTCTATGTTATGATCGATTTGGACATCTGGTGAAGGAGATAGGGCCAGAGAAGACCATCAGGCGCTGGAACTATGATGCCAACGGGAATATCCACAGGTTTATTGATCGGGATGGTTCCCAATATCAATTTGAATATTCCTCTTGGAATCTCCTGAAACATTCCATTGATCCATTGGGTCGAAGGATTTCCTTTGCTTATAATTCCACTGAAAAGATCACCTCCCTTATCGATCCTGGGGGAACGGAAAGCAAATATCGTTATGACTTCAAAGATCGTCTCGTAGAAATTCATAGACATGGAGTCCTTAAAGAAAAATATGAATATGATCAGGCAGACAATCTGATTGAAAAGAAAGATTCAGAAGGTCATACTCTCCTGTCCTTTGAAATAGGGCCTGGAAACCTTAAAAAGGCAAGACACCTTGCCTCAGGGGAGAATCATTATTTTGAGTACGATTCTTTGGGACGATTTAAAGAAATCAGGACAGATGACCATGTCATCCAATTTGAGTATGATAATTGGGGAAACAGGATCAGGGATGAAAGAGATGGCTCCGGGGTGAGGCATCAATTTAATTGGCGGGGGCTTACTCAGACCACCATTTTTAATCATTTCATTATAAAATATCATCATCAGCCAGATGGGACCATCATTATTGAAGATCCTGGAGGCCAGCTCCATCATATTCAGGTAATGAGAAATGGACTGGTCAGCCGAAAGATGTCCAACGGAACCAAAGAGGTTTCCCAATTTAATTATGAAGGTCGATGCTTAGAAAAGACGATTGAACGGAGGGGTGATCGAAAAGTAAAATGGAAAAGAGAATTTAAATATTCCGGAGAAGGGGATTTACTGGTTGTTAAAGATAATTTAAAAGGGGACTCCCAATTCGAATATGATAAGGCCCATCGATTGATCAAGGCCATCTCTCCAGGAGGAACCAAAAATTCTTATGAATATGATATTGCAGACAACCTGATGAGACAACCCGGCCTTGAGGGGGTCAGCTTAAGGGAAGGGAATCGAATTGCTACCGCGAATGGAGATCGGTTTGAATATAATCATCGAAATGCCATATCCCTCAGAGAAAATAATTTTAGAAAAATAAAATATATTTATGATTCCCGTGATTTTTTAAAATTTATTGAGATCGATGGAGAGAGGTTTTGGGAAGCAAATTATGACCCTCTTGGTCGAAGGATATGGAAACGATTTGGATCAGAAAAAATCGAATATTATTGGGATACGGATCGACTGATTGCGGAAGTCCGAACAGATGGCTCGCTTCGAATCTATATCTTTGCAGATCACTTCTCTATCGTTCCACTTCTTTTTATAGATTATGAAACCATTGATGCAGATCCAACTCAGGGCAGGCGATACTTTATTTACTGTAATCATATTGGAACACCCATCATCGTCGAGGATGAATCAGGAAAGACTGTTTGGAGTGGAAAAATCGAACCCTACGGTTTGACCCATATAGATGGGAGTTCATCGATTGACATGCCCCTAAGATTCCCAGGGCATTATTTTGATTCAGAGACCGGGTTGCATTATAATCGATTTCGTTATTACAGCCCTGAGTTAGGTCGTTATCTTCAGTCTGATCCAGCGGGGATCGAAGACCATTTTAACCTTTATCTCTATTCTACAAGACCAACCGTAAAGGTGGATGTGCGAGGGCTTGGTTGTGGAGGGGATCAACCCAGCCGACGTCCTAAAGGAGAAGATGGACCTGATTCCGAAAACGTAACGGATGTTCGGCAAATACCAGTTACGATTAGGAGAGGGCAAGCCCCCTTTTCGGATGTCCCGCCCTTTAGAGGTATGCATATTTCCGAAATTCGGCAATGCCTTTATTCACTCGGATTTCGGAGAAGGCAAATCGAAAGAACAGTATTAATTAATGTCTCGGATAATCCAGATGCCCCTGAATATCGTTTGAGAACCGATTCTTCAGGAGGCAGTGAAATATGGATGAGGCGAGATGAAAATGGAAATTATGAAGCTGTAAGAATTGACCCTCATGGTCATGACCGTCCTTCCTACATTCCTCCTGAAAAAAGTTTTGCTGGAGACCCTCCTCATTGTCATAGAGAATACATACCAAATGACCAAGCACGCCGAGATTCAGCAATAGATAAACAAGGAAATAATGTTTTTGAGCCAGGGACGAGTGCAGAGGATGCAGCCAATCAATATGCAGAGGGGCATACTCCTGGAATTTATGATACCTTTGATGACAATAATAATCCAACTGCTACAACTGATTTCGACTCTAATCACACTCCTATCGGGGAGTTTCCTTGGTAACCAAAGAGAGGAGACATATGAACCACAATAAGATTATATTTACTATTTTCTCTGAATCAGATAGGGAGCGACGCCGAGATAAACTTTCTGCTTTAATTGTTTCAGTCAGAAAAGGAGACTATAAAATTTCCCTCGAAGAAGCCGAAGCTCTTTACAAAGCCCAATTGGAGGAGGCCAAACGACCTGAGGGGTTCGATGGCCTTATGTACAGAACCATTTGGTCCCTTATCCAATACTGCCCTCCTTACGAGACCCTGAGAAAAATTTCAGGGCACCAACTTGCTAATCCCAGGACCATTTGTCGAGGTTGTGCCATTCATTATCTTTTAAACAATTATCCTGATTTACAGGAAGAATTGCTAAAAAAGCACCAAGATGATCCGGACCCGGAAGTCCAAGATGAAATCGCACGTTTTCTGCTCCAAAAGGATAAAAGGCAGGCTATTGAACACTGGGAAAAAGCTTTAATGTCTAACAATCTTTCCCATGAATTGGCAGAGACAATACCTCAATGCATTGCATACTTCGCAGACATGGAAGATTATAAAAGATATGAGGAGCTTTCCCAACGATTTGGGGGAAGGACGATCTGGGGGATTATTGCTATGTTGATTAAAAAGAAGATGGAGCGAGGATGGGGTGCATAAAGTTAAATCTTTTTTATAAGATGGTATAAAGTTAGCCAAATAGCATATGCTCCCGCAATGATTTTGACTACGGCAAATACATAGAAGAGGGGGCCTAATTGTTTGGATGAATATGGTAAAGGGAGATTCCATCTTCCTCCACTTGTTGAGGTTCCTGTGACAAAATCAAAAATACCCCAGAGTAGGAAGCTAAATCCCATGATCAGCAGAACCCATCGCATTGCTAACTCCTCTCAGGGTTAAATTTTGATATTCGTTCTATTTATATCATGGTCACTTAACTTCTACAAGTTTTTATCACTTCTCCAAAACAATGGATCTTCGTTTTCAATCAACAAGTTATGACCAAATTCCTTATGAGAGTCGATCATATCCCCAGAGTCACCCCGATCGGCTTGCCACTTTAGGGCGGCTATTTGGAATGGAACCTATGCCAATTACGAAGTGCCGTGTCCTTGAAATGGGATGTGCCAGCGGCGGGAATCTTATCCCTATGGCCTATCATTTACCGGAGAGCGAGTTTATAGGAATCGATCTTTCTGCCACACAGGTGGATTTAGGTCAAAAGGTGGTTAAAGACTTGGGATTAAAAAATATTCATATCGAACAGAGAAGTATACAGGATATCGATTCATCTTTAGGGTTATTCGACTATATCATCTGCCATGGGGTCTATTCTTGGGTTTCAGATGGAATACAAGAAAAGATCCTTTCTGTTTCGTCGGAAAATCTTGCCCCTCAGGGGATTGCTTATGTTTCATACAATACTTATCCTGGTTGGCATATTCGTGAAATGATTCGACATATTATGCTCTATCACGCCAATCAATTTACAGATACCAATGAACGAATTGAACAGGCGAGGGCTTTCATGGATTTTCTGGTCCATTCTGTACCGGTGGAAAATACGGCTTATACCCTCCTTCTCCAGAACGAATTAGATCTCATTCGAAAGAGTCAGGACTGGTACTTATTTCACGATCATCTTGAGGAGGTGAACGTTCCTATTTATTTTTACCAGTTTATTGAACGTGCAGCAAAACATGGGTTGCAATATCTCGCAGAAGCAGAATTTCCGACCATGCTTACCAGCAGCTTTTCTAAAGAGGTCTCTGCAACGCTCGAGAGGATTAGTCCAGATATTATTCATGCCGAACAATATATGGATTTTCTGAGAAACAGACTTTTTCGTCAAACATTGCTTTGTCATAGCAACCTTCCTCTTAAAAGAGATTTAGATGGGAAGAGTCTCCAGGGACTTATGATTGCCTCACAAATTACCCCTGAAATGGGCGAGGTAGACCTTACAACTCACAAAAAGCAGATCTTTAAAACTGCAACGGGTTCAACGGTAGAAACCGATTTTCCCTTGACAAAATCGGCTTTATGGGTCCTCAAGAGTTATTGGCCAAGAGCCCTAAGCTTTGATCGTTTATACTGGGAAGCAAATCAGCATCTTAAACAGTATTCATTATATGAAGAAGCCCAGGACAAAAAATGGGCCTTAGCAGAAGACCTTCTTCGCTGTTTCGCAGGCAATATGGTGGAATTTCACACATGGCAGGCAGATTTTGTGGTACACGTCAGCAAACAGCCGAAGGTCACTCCACTTGTTATCTACCAAGTCGAACATGAGCTTCCCGTTACAAATCAGCGACATGAAGTGGTGTTTTTAGACTCTCTTGCTAAAAAGATCATCCTCATGCTGGATGGTTCCAATGATCGGAAGACGATTCTACAAAAACTGATGGAAGAGGTAGCAAAAAGTTCCCTAACAGTCCATCAGAATGGTAATATCATTAAAGATGAGGAACAGGTTCGCAACATTTTATTGGGAGCCATGGAGCAAACGCTTGTTAATTTATCCCTATCCGCAATGCTAATAGCCTAAAGAAGAAAAGAGAGCAATGATTTTACGTTCGGATTTTCCATAGTCTCAAATGATGACGGAAATCAAGATTATCACGATCTCCATAGAGACACCGGATGGAAGGTTGCCATCTGCGAAGGTGAAGGTGCCCAATATCGCTCTGGGCCTGGCTGACCTTGTGCCGCCGATGCAGAAACTTTGTGATGGAATAGTCAATTTAGCCCTTCAACGGGAACGGAGAAAAGGGGAGACGATCTCTTGTCACAAGGGTTGTGAAGATGGTCTCTGCTGCTGCCAACTGGTTCCGCTTTCTCCTCCCGAAGTTTTTTATCTTGAGGCTTTTATACAGGGACTACCTTCGGAAAAAAGAAGTCAGATCTTTACCCTCTTTCAGATCCTCAGGAAGGCTATGGATCAGAAAGGCCTTACAGAAAAAATAAGAAATATCGAATCGACCGATGAACATCAGTTGATTGCCTATGAATATTTCAGGATGGGGGTATTTTGTCCTTTTCTTGAAGAAGGTGCTTGTAGTATCTATCCGCTTAGACCCTTTGCCTGTCGAGAGTATAACATCACTTCACCCTCGGAGTTCTGTGCGGATCCCTTCAGTAAAGGCATCCGAAAGGTGAAGATTTCAAGAAGTATGACCACAGCCAGCGCCCGACTGGCAGGAGAACTTTGTAATCAACCTCCCGCATTGATTCCAATGCCCCTCCTCCTTGAGTGGGCGCGGGAAAATGCAGCTATTGCCCAACAAAAATGGCCCGGAATTTGGCTTTTTGAACGGATGATGTTTTATGCTATAGGAGAAGAAGTCTAACCTTGCCTATTTAAGTGAAAACTTTCTCCATGGCGAAGACCCGGATTTTATTTCGGCCCTTCAAACGGAGTTTGGGAATCCCAAACAATGGATGCCCTTAAAACCTTTCAGAAGAAACATCATCTTACGGAATCAGGCGAAGCCGACGAAGCAACAAAGAATAAGCTGATTGAACTCTACGGTTCCTGAGAAAAAGGCTTTTTCATAGATGCCTGAATACAAAGTCAAACAAGGAGATTGTCTTTCAAGCATTGCGGAGAAACACGGACTCTTCTGGGATAAGGTCTGGAATCAGTTGTATGATTGATGAGCTTGAGGTTTTGAGAATTGTTATCAATCGTTTGGAATCTGCCGGACTTCGTTATATGGTCACCGGATCAATCGCCGCCAATTTTTATACCATTCCAAGGATGACCCGGGACATCGATATAGTGATCGAGTTGCAGGAGGAGGATATCCAGAAGTTCCATTCCCTCTTTTCCAGCAACTTTTATGTAGAGCAGGAGTCCATAAAAAATGCCTTGAATGAAAGAGGAAGTTTTAATATTATTCATACTGAAGGGATTGTAAAGGTAGACTTCATCGTCAGGAAAGAAACGGAATATCGCAGGTTAGAATTTGAAAGAAGACGAACCATTGAGTTTGAGGGATTAAGTTTGTATGTGACATCACCTGAAGATCTCGTGCTCTCAAAGCTCGATTGGGCAAAAGAAAGTCTTTCTGAAACACAGCTCAGGGATGTAGAAAACCTCCTAAAAACGGTCTCCGATTTGGATATGGATTATATAAAGAGGTGGGTCAAAAGACTGGAATTGGAAGAGGTATATAGGAAGGTGAGGAAGTGAGAGATACTGGCCCAGAAATCGAAAAACGGTTTCTTGAAATGGTAATGGGGAGAAGCGGCCAGGAGAGATTGAAAATGGGATTTTCGATGTTTAACCTGGCTCGCAAACAGGTGCTCGCATCCATCAGAACGAATAAACCGACGGCAAGCGAGGAAGAAATAAGGATGGAACTATTTTCCCGTTTCTATGCAGAGGATTTTTCCCCTGAGGATCAGGAAAAAATTCTCAGGCAGATTGAAAGCCTTAACAAAGAATAAGTATCAAGAGAAAAAAGATGCCCGAATACAAAGTCAAACAGGAAAATTGTCTTTCAAGCATTGCGGAGAGACATGGGCTCACCCTTGAAAAGGTTGCATATGGGGGCTGGGACTGGAATGTGGACCGGGACATCTGCTACCGGTGTTATGTCTTCCCCGAAGCCCGAACGATATGATCCCTTTTCCATGTGCCCTCAATTCAGGTATTGAGAATCAGAGGCTAAGATAACTCAGCTTCCTTTATCATTCTATCTCCATCAGTGGGATGCCAGACGGGCCATAATCAATAGGTAGAAAATTGAATTTCGTTAAACGGTTACGGCGAGGATGCCTTATCGTCGATCGGTAACATCTTTCGCCTAATGAATTTGCCCTAACCCTTAGACGCTAAACGAAACGGACTTCGTAGCCGTAACCCTAACCGATGAGCCACAGCGTTTTCATGTCTCGAGGCACCTACCGGGCAGGGGCATAATCAAACGGAACCCCGTTAGACCAGCATCAATCCTCCTTATATTCCGAGAAAAATAATAGTTGACTTATAAAATTATCGGGTTAAAATAAAAATATGATTAAAAGGCGTATTTTTCAAGAGCTTATTGATAATCTTGCCAACAAAGAGATTAGCCTCATTGTTGGGCCACGCCAGGCCGGAAAAACTACAGCCATGCGTTGGGTAGAGGACCGCTTAAAACAGCAAGGGATCCGAAGCGTTTTTTTAAACTTCGACGTTGAGGCAGACCAGCCTTTTTTGGACTCCCAGCAGTCTCTGGTCAACAAACTCCGCCTTGAGTTTGGAGATGAATTCGGAGTTGCCTTCATTGATGAGATTCAGCGCAAGGAGAATGCCGGATTGTTCCTCAAAGGTCTCTTTGACCAGAGTCTCCCCTACAAGTTTGTAGTTTCCGGTTCCGGCAGTTTAGAGCTAAAGGAAAAGATCCACGAATCCCTGGTGGGGAGAAAACGCCTTTTCGAACTGCCGACCCTGACTTTTATCGAATTTGTAAATTATCGCACAGACTACCGTTATGAGGATCGGTTGCAAGAATTCTTTCAGATTGAAAGGAGCCACTCGGAAGAACTTTTAATGGAATACCTTAATTTTGGAGGCTATCCACGAGTGGTTACACAGATGCGTCTGGAGGACAAGCAAAGGACTCTCAATGACATTTACCATAGCTACCTTGAAAGAGACATCGTAGCCCTTCTGCGAGTGGAGAAGCCAGAGGCTTTTGGACGGATGATCCGGTTGCTGGCACACCAGATTGGCCAGATCTTAAACCACTCTGAACTGGCAACACTCCTTCATATCTCCCTTCCTACTCTCAAGTCATACCTGTGGAATGCCGAAAAAACCTTTGTCCTGAATACGCTGACCCCCTTTTTTACAAACCCGCGTAAGGAGCTTACCAAGTCCCCGGTTTTATACTTTCATGATCTGGGTCTTCGTAATTATATTTGTGGAGGGCTTGGCACGTTACGGAGGGATACAAACCTGGGATCGCTTTTCCAAAATTTTGTATGGCGTTTGCTCTGGGAATGGACGCGATTTAAACCTATTGTTCTTCACTTCTGGAGAACGAAAGATAAAGCTGAGGTGGATTTTGTACTGGAAACGAGCGATACTCCCATTCCGGTAGAAGTGAAGTGCCGACATATGCGACAGCCTCAAGTCGGCAGGGCATTGAGGAGTTTCATCTCAACCTATCACCCCCGCCAGGCATGGGTGGTGAATCTGGATCTTTTCACTCAGTTCAAAATCAATGATACGCTGGTCCGTGTCCTGCCCTATTATCAGTTAATTGACGATTTGGAAAAATGGATGGCCATTCCGCCTACTTAAAATTTATGAAATCTCAGGGATATCGAAACGGGCCGACTGAATGTGTGATTCACAACCCATTTTTTACTCAAAAGCGAGCATTGGAGTTAGTAATGCCTCACTGAAGCGGGGGAATCCCTTATTTTGAAGATTCAAAAAAAAGACTTACGTTCCAACTTTCGGTGTGTTAAAGAAAGGGCATGGAACAATGGATCAGATACCGAGGTAAGAATTATACCGTCCGAGAGATCAATGAAATTAAAGAAATTCTTATAGCCCATCGAGATCGAAGCCGAAGGTTCATTTATCAAGAGATATGCCGACGTTGGGGGTGGAGACAAACCCCTGCCGGACACCCTGGTTGTCGATCGCTACAATGCCTATAACAAGGTTCCCTGTGCCCTTCAGTACTGCTATGCCCATTTGCTTCGGGAAGTGGAGGATATAGAGAAAGAGTTTTCAGAATCGGAGGACGTTAAAACCTTCGTGGGTGTCCTGGCTCCTCTTCCGGCCACCGCCCTCCACCTCCGATCCTTAGCCATCACGGATGCACAGTTCTATAGAGAAGCGGCAGAAGTCAAAAGGCAAATCCTGGAGATGGTTCATACTCCTGCCCAACATTTGGCCATCCGACGCATCCAGGAAATCTTTCATGACCATGCGGATCGGATGTACCGGTGGGCAGAAGACCGGCGGGTCCCTGCTGATAACAACCTGGCGGAGAGAGATCTTCGTCCCACAGTCATTGCCCGTAAAGTCAGCTTCGGCTCCCAATCCGATGCCGGAGCCCAAACCCGAGGATTTCTGATGACCACCCTCCATACCTTGAAAAAGCAGACTAAAACCAATGTCGCCTCCGCATTCAAGGCGGTCCTCGATCAACTCGCAAAAGATCCCTCTTTTGACCTTTACCCTCTGCTCTTTCCCAA
>FWPV01002301.1_pt1 | contig 47496 bp, 43 predicted proteins | sample 2228371 | NCBI WGS metagenome assembly FWPV01 (sample SAMEA103939776, study PRJEB20133) | metagenome | reverse complement strand
TACGTTTAGATATCTACAAATTAACAAAAGGGAAATAAGCACTTGAACCCTTGAATCCTTGAATCCTTTTTAGCAACTAAATTGGAAAAGAACCACTTAATATAGCTATCCTATTTTTGAAGGCTTTCGATCAATTCTCTGATAGACTTTTTCTGTTCCCCGCTCAAATCTATAAATTCCAAACCCATTCCGATCCCCGGCTGAATATATACAACCCGCGCCTTAACTTTTAACTCGTCTCCTTTAAAAGGAATTGATAATTCCAGTATGCTATTTTCCTCGAAGATCTGAATTGCAGAGATGTAAATACCACCTTCGCTTATATCTATGCTTGTGCACATCTTTGTTCCATCAACGGTTATATCTTCCCTGAATGGAACTCTATAATATTTTCTACGATTGGGGATGCTCATTTTAAAAAATAATTAGAAAATTTAAGTTCAAAATAATTTATTGAAAACACACACCTACTCTATAAAAATTATCGTCTTTTTTATAGCACCATTTAACAATACAGTCTTTCGGCGAATCAAAAATATGGGAAATATTTACTTTAAGTTTAGCCTCTTTTTTGATGTGCATGTGCGTATAAAAGGACATACCATTATCGCTTAAATCATGAGTTATAGATTTTTTTGTCACTGTAACATCACGAGTACAAAAAGTATAAATAACTGGTAGGTCAACCCGAAGCCTATAATGTGTTCTTCTTTCTATTAGCACGTTAACTACAGAAAAGAAAACTAAAAAATGAAACTTTAAACATTCTTTGTATTATCAATTTTAAATATTACGTTTACGTTTTTAAAAGAATACAGAAATTAAATAATTTGTCAATATAAAAATATTAATCATATAAATAATTAATAAATTTAATTTATTTAAATAAGACCAACTTTTGTTTTAAACTTTGATTTTTAGGTCACATAAAACAGGCAGGAAATACGAATCACTTTTGAGAATTATTTCTGTCTTTTGGGTTGACTATAAAACTCGCAACTTCGGGGGGTGATAAAAATTCCCATTTACCATTAACACCACAATAATAGGCCCCAACTTCTATATGTAGCATTGATATACCGCAATCCAATCTTTTCGGAATTTTATATGTGTCCTTCAAATTATCTACGGAAATAGTAATCTTTTCAGGTTCTACATAAAATCGCCACGGTTGTCTGTTTACTGCAGAAGGGGCTAACCTTGCTGCTTCAATGGCTACCCTTATCCACTGAGGCCATTTTGACTCTTCTAAACCACTTACTAATTCAGAAAGATGTTTCCTTTTATGGGTCGCACCAAACCCTGTCATAATCTTTTCTTCAAGGGAGAATTCATCCCTCGGATATCCAAGTGGTGTTACTGCAAAAACCTTTTCGTCTTTTCTTAAACTTATAATAGATGCTACAACCTCAGGTCTAAAAAAACCTCCTACCCAACAAGAACCAATACCCAAGCATGTTGCTTCTAAAATAATTCCCTCGCCAAAATAGCCTACTTTCTCCTGAACATTTGGATCTTCTGTGTTACCAATAAAAGCTACAAACGCAGGAGCACCTTTTACTTTCCCATAGTGGGCAATCGCACCCTTAAAAACCGTATCCACATATTCTGTCGAAATAACCGCACGCACGCTCTCGAATGGTTTAAATTCATTACAAAGAGTATTTAATCTTTCGAATAGCTCCGGAGAAATATCTCTCGCATCGAATGAACGTCGTGAACGTCGTTTCTTGATTGCCTCAAACCAATTTCTGTAATCTATATCTAAGTCTAACAATTAAATCGTATTATTTATTAACACCAAGATGCAATTACTATAATACAGATGTTGCAAAAATTTATTTTTCGATTCCTTGCGTGCTGGATATTCGTTATCCATTAATCGTTATGCCGTTATCCGTATAAAAATATCTCTCCCGACACAAATAACGAACACATAGTAGAGCAAACCACATTATTGGGGTTAAGAATGCTGTTTGATCTTTTTCAATTCGTACATCGACTTGTCACCTTGTGAAAGCAGTTCGTCTATTGAACACGGATTTTGAGGGTCGTAATATGCATAACCTGTACTTAATGAAAGTTTATATTTATTGTTGCTTTTAAGATTATATAACTCAATAGCCTTATTTAATCGTTCGAGGATTAACTCGATCCTATCTCCCTCAGTTCCAACAGGAATAACTACAAACTCATCCCCCCCGATGCGTGCTATAATATCTGATTCTCTGTAATTCATTTTTAATATCTGTGCGATATCTATTAGTGCCTTGTCTCCTTCAAGGTGTCCGAATGTATCATTGATCTGTTTAAGATGGTCGAGATCTGCATAAAGCATATACATGCCTTTTTTTGTCCGTTTAGCCACCTTAAAAAGATGTTCAACCAATGTAAAAAAGCCTCTACGATTATAAAGCCCTGTAAGATAATCTCTAAGTAAAAGTTCTCTAATTTCCTCCTGCTGTCTAACGTGTCTTATTCTTGCATCGAGTTCTTTCAATGTAAACGGTTTTTTGATAAAATCCGATGCCCCGTATTCAATGGCTTTATCATAAGAGAAATCCTCAACAAACCCTGTCATTACTATAACAGCCATTTGGGGCTTGATCATCTTTACCCTTCGAACAAGATCAAAGCCGTTCATATCCTTTAGCACAACATCTACTATCATGATATCGAAAGATGTTTTATTTATAATTTCTAAAACCTCGGCCCCACTTTTAACCACCTCGACCTGATAACCTTGAGAGGAAAGCCACCCTTTAAGCATATCAAGCAATGTTTCATCATCATCCACAATAAGTATTGAACAATTGTCTTTCATAAGGATTCTCCAATTTTAAAAATAAATATGTTTAATTATAACAAAATCATTTCACGACGTTAACTGTATTTTTCGGGTTAATCGAAATAATGCATTTTGAGTTAATAATAAAACTTAATGTTTAAATGCCCTTTGTCCTGTGAACACCATTGTAACCTTTGGATTAGCCTCATTACATGCCAGGATAGATTCAAAATCCCTTTCAGAACCACCTGGCTGAACTATCCCGGTTATCCCTTCTTTGATGCCGACATCAACCGCATCCCTAAAAGGGAAAAAGGCATCTGAAATCATAATGGAACCAATGAGACCACCTTTGTTCTTCTTCGTCTCTTCATCTATTTCGAGAAGAACATCTTTGTCTCTTTTCCCATTTTTGACATCAAGTTCCAGTACTTTATAAGGTATACCATGTCTTTTAAAACATAACGCATCCGCATACTTTGTATATGCCTTAAAAACAGCTATCTCAGCAACTCCTACTCTGTCTTGCTCCCCTGTTCCGATACCAACTGTAACTCCATCTTTTACATATATAACTGAATTTGAGGTTACTCCCTGTTCTACATTCCATCCAAACAGCATATCTTCATATTCTTTTTCGGTAGGCATTCTTTCTATCACATATTCCTTACCCTGGTATATCGCCTTCGCAGGTAGAAAATCTTCCTTAGAATTTATTCTATTAATAGGTGATTGTTGGACTATGATGCCTCCATCTATCAATGATTTAAAATCAACATATCGCATGGTCTTGTAACGCTCCAGCTCATTTATTTTTTGAATTCTTATTATTCTCAAATTTTTTCTTCTCGCAAGTATATCAATACTTCCATGTTCAAACTCAGGTGCTGCCACAACTTCAAGATAATTTCTCGAAACCATCTCGGCGGTTTCCCTATCCATTGCTCTGTTAACAACAAGACATCCTCCAAAAGCAGCAATACGGTCTGCCATATTTGCTCTTTCGTACGCCTCTGCGAGTGTTCCTCCGAATGCAACACCACAGGGATTATTGTGTTTTAAAATTACAGCCGCAGGTTTATTCATAAGAAATTTAATAATGTTTAACCCGTTATCAAGATCAGTAAGATTTATTTTTCCAGGGTGTTTCCCTGCCTGAATCATATCCTCTTCTGTAATGCTACTTACGAGTCCATTCCCAGGCTCTATAAACTGGCAATCTCCCAGAACAAGATTCCCATTAATTAATTCATAAAGTGCAGCCTCTTGATCTGGGTTTTCTCCATATCGAAGTCCCTTTTCTATTAATTCACCTGTTTTACTATCACGTATTTTCCATTTCCTTTTTTTATAAACCAAGGTCTTGTCACCAAATTTTATCACCATTTCATCCGGGAAATTGTCAGACATTATGGTTCTGTACATCTTTTTGATATCAGACATAAAGACCTCCTCCTTAATCTCGAAATTCTGAGATCTACATATTAAAACAATCTATCCTTACTACAGGTCAGGTTCTAATTTTAAAACTTCTGGCAGAGCCGAATTTCAGGATCTTGAATTTAAGATTTATTTTTTAATTTTAACGTTTCTTCGAGCATTAAAATGTATTTTATATATTTAAACCCAAACTTCATCCGAGCAATCTCATCCGTCCTTATCTTTTCAACTTCATGTGGTTCAATATCAAAAACTTCAAGGAATCTGCTTTCAAATATGTACCTTTTAAATCTGTCCATATCGTAACTTGCTGTATAAATCTGGGCCTGTTTATTGCTGTCGAGACTTCCACCAGGCAAGTTTCTCCGCAAATGGATTTCTTTCCATTCTCTATTCATATCATCATAAAGGTCAACTCCCTGATCAACCCTCCATGATTGTATTGTCCACTCTTTGTGCTCATGATAACCAAGGCAATGAGGCTCTTTTATGAAGAAATAAAACTCTTCGTGTTCGGGGCCCTTCTCTCCTGCTTTTCTTAGAGACGCCTGACCAATGGGATAATATCTGCAATTAGCAGGTCTATCCGAATAAATCGTACATCCATCGGGTGTAACAAATGGACATTTTCTTTCTTTATCATTGCTCATCTTAAGCATCGCAAAAGGATGAGAAGTCTTTTTGTCGATCTGCATATATGTGTATTTTTCAAGAAATTCCTCTGAAGACATTCCTAATCTTTTTTTCATTCTTATAATGTCATAAGGGGTAAGCATTATATCTATTGCACTACAACATTTGGTAAAACATTTAATTCCCTTATGACACTCAAAATTAAAACGAGTATTCAGACTTAATTTAACTGGTTCTACATCTCTCATACTGAGCATGTTTCTATCATTCCTTTCTGTCTCAAATTTAAAATTTCATTCACAGCGAATTCATCAGCATATTTCTCTACTTCATAATGTAGAGATTTTAATAATTTTCTTCTCCGCACAGACCGTCTTCCCCCCGCAAGTGAATGATTTATCAATGCTGTAAGGTAACACCTATTTCCCGCTTTTTTGGTATGACCAACTTCGTGAAGAAAAAGAAAAGTATAAAGTTCATCCGGTTTGATCTTAACACTCAACTGCTCATTCAATCTTTTACAAACAGATTGAGAATCTAAGTTGGGATTTAGAAATATATTATAACCACCATTCTGTCCTTTGGAAAGGGTACTATAGGCAAGTCTACCCTCGCTCCACATTCCATTCTCCATGTCACCCTCAATACCTATGTAATTCAGGTTATACTCTTTAGCATAATTGAGTACAGTATTGAAATTTAACATTCTTTGAAAAAATTTAATCCGCTCCAGTACATTGATAATATCCTGCGTAAAAACACCCTCATATCGCTTATCTTCTTTCAATTCTATATCACCAAAAAATGGTATCTTAAGTAGATAAGTATCACAATCAATCTTTTTAATTCTCATCACCTTATTTTTAGCAATAAAAAAGACTGATGCTACACCTGCTATAAATCCGAGTAGCCCTATCAAAATATAAGAAATTTCCTGAAACATATTGCGACCCTCTTTTGAAAATAAAATTAAAATAAAAAGGCCGACAGAATTTCTGTCGGCCTTTTTACTATCGAAAACGATCAGATGAATGGCACTATCAACAAGGCAACAATGTTTACTACCTTAATCATGGGGTTAATTGCAGGACCAGCAGTATCTTTGTAGGGGTCACCAACTGTATCTCCTGTAACTGCAGCCTTATGCGCATCTGATTTCTTTCCACCATAAGCTCCATCTTCAATATACTTCTTTGCATTATCCCATGCACCACCACCGCTTGTCATAGCTATAGCCTGGAAGAGGCCTGTAACAATACTTCCGATCAAAACTCCACCAAGAGCCTCTCTTCCGATAAGGAAACCCACTATAATAGGTGCTAAAACAGGAATAAGAGCGGGCACCATCATCTGCTTAATAGCTCCTTTAGTAACAATATCAACACACGTACCATATTCGGGTTTTGCTTTTCCTTCCATAATACCTGGAATCGAGCGGAACTGTCTCCTAACCTCTTCAACAACTCCTCCAGCAGCCTTACCAACTGCTTCCATCAGAAGAGAACCAAATAAAAAGGGTAACAAACCTCCTATGAAAAGACCAACCAATACTTTTGGATTAGCAAGCTCGAAGGACATAGCCTCACCAAAGGACCTTGAATACTCAGCAAATAAAACAAGTGCAGCAAGACCTGCCGAACCTATTGCATAACCTTTAGTAACCGCTTTCGTAGTATTACCAACTGCGTCAAGTGGGTCTGTAATTTCACGAATTTCTTTTGGAAGTTCTGCCATTTCAGCAATACCACCTGCGTTATCAGTAATCGGCCCATATGAATCGATCGCAACAACAATCCCTGTCATCGAAAGCATGGAAACTGCTGAAAGGGCTATTGCAAAAAGTCCTCCGCCTGGATTGCCATCAAAACCACCACCAAGCCAATATGCCCAGAGTATAGCACCTGATATAACAATTGCCACAGGACCTGTTGACTTCATGCTAACTGCAAGACCGGCGATGATATTCGTAGCATGACCTGTCTGGCTCGCTGCTGCAATGTGTTTGACAGGATTAAAACTTTTTGATGTGAAATATTCGGTAATCATAACGATAAGACCTGTAAGAATCAACCCTATGACGGCTGTCATAAATACACCAGTGGCGGTAAACGCAGGTTCTACACCGGGTAGAGCAAGGAACCATTTTGAGGCGAAATAAAAGATTATTGCAGCTAAAATACCGGAAACCGCCAGACCTTTATACAAGGCCCCCATAATATATTGGCTCTTACCGAGTCTTACAAAGTAAGTACCAATTATAGATGTAATTATTGAAACACCTCCGATAACTAACGGGAAAACTATCCAAGGGCTTTGAGCACCAAAAACCGTTTTTGCAAGTAACATTGCTGCAACAACCGTAACTACATATGTTTCATAAAGGTCAGCTGCCATCCCTGCACAGTCACCAACATTATCACCCACATTATCAGCTATAACAGCAGGATTTCTCGGGTCATCCTCGGGGATGCCTGCCTCTACCTTACCCACAAGGTCAGCACCAACGTCAGCAGCTTTAGTATAAATACCTCCTGCAATACGTGCAAAGACACTCATAAGTGAACACCCAAATCCAAGCCCAACCAATGCATGGAATGCCTTGTCTATATCGGCCTCCGCTTTTGTAACCACTAAGTAAAAGCCCGCTATACTTAATAAACCGAGTCCAACCACCATTAATCCAGTAACAGATCCACCTTTAAACGCTAATTTTAATGCATTATTTAATCCACCGAAAGCTGCTTGAGCTGTTCTAACATTTGAACGAACAGTAACCATCATTCCGATATAACCCGCAGCGGCAGAACCAAATGCCCCTAAAAAGAACCCGGCAGCGGTCCAGATGCCTAAAGTCAAGGCTAATATTACAAGGATAATTACACCGACAAAGGCAACTGTTGTATACTCACGTCTTAAAAATGCCTGAGCACCCTCACGCACAGCATTCGATATAAATACCATGCGCTCGTTGCCCGTCGGCTGTTTCATGACCCAAGCAGTGGTAAACAAAGCGTAAATAACGCTTAACGCCCCACATGCAAGGGCAAAATATACTATCTGCTCCATAAACCCTCCTCCCAATTAAGTTTTTTTGAAATTACCATTTGGAATCTCACTAAAAACTTTCAACCTATATTTTTCCCTTTTCACCCCCTTCTTCACAAAAGTGTTATAACCGCTAAAGTTTCAGAGACTAAGGTTCTCTTTGTACATGTTTTGCAAACACCATCGCCGTCGCCCTATAAACCATATGGGCCATCTTTGAAAATGGCGCATATGCAAAAAGGAAAAATACTACAACAAGATGAACAAAATATACTGGATAAGCTAACACTGCAATATCAGCCAGCCTAAAAACCTCGGCAAGAATACCAGTAGCTACAATGAGATAAATGATATTTATTAACAACCAATCATAATATCCACCTTTACCTGCCTTCTCCTGATTTTTTATTCTATCTCTCACAATAAGATTAATTCCTATTAAAAGAGCAATTGCACTCCCATTTGCCAGCCATTTTAGAGGATCTGTTAACGGATAGGGTGAGGGACCCAGCATCCATCCAAAGGGTTTAAGGCCCAAAAGTTTCATAATACCAGGCCCGTAAAGATATATAACTGCCCATGCAGTTGTAATAGCAAGGCCTATAAAACTATAGAAGACCAAAAAATGTGATACCTTTCTCATCTTTGTTAAATTACATTTTTCAAAACGGCTATGAGATAAAATTTCACTGATTGTCGCTGTAATTGCATTCCAGATACTACCGCGCGGTGTAACAGGACCGGCTACACGCATCATATCTTTCCAATATCTCGAAATACCTATAGCAAGACAAATAACCGCAAAAAGAGCAACAGGCACAAAAACGCTATCAATATATATGGAAGGTAAGAATTCATGATATGAAATCTGTCCCGCTTCATTTCTTGGAACATTTAAAGGGTTAATATGGCCGAGTGAGGCAAGAATTATAAAAAAGATTACCGCAGGAATTGCAAGAAGAATCGTGAGATACTGTTTATTCCCTACCGCTTTTGCAAGAAAGCTTGGAACTGCATAATGTTCTATAGAAAGCTTTCTCACTGCATTAAGAACTTCTCCTGGTTTTGCTCCTCTTGGACAATACGCAGTACAATCACTACATTGATGACAGAGCCATATGTCAGGATTCGGCAAAAGCTTGTCCTTCAGACCCCATTGAGCGTATAACATTTCCTTCCTTGGAAAGGGGTTATTATCAGGCGTCAGATTACAAACCACAGAGCAGGTTGCACACTGATAACATCTTTTTAAAGATTCCCCTCCACCTTTGATTACTTCGTTCACAAAATTTAAATCGGGTGACGCAATCAACTCATTATTTGCCATTTATCTCCTCCCTATCCTATTCTCTAAAATTCTTTGAAAGGATTAGGCCCTATTTCTTTGACCCTTTCTACAAATTGATTTATCATCTCTGGAAGTTTATGATATTCATCAATAGCCACCTGCATCATTGTAACCCTTTCTGCTTCAAGTTGCAACCTATCTAATGTTTCCCCCACTTTACTAAATCTATAATTGGCAAGCTCACTACCTTTTACAAAATGGCACTGATAATTCTCGCCAAATTTACAACCTAAAAGCAGGAAACCATCTATACCCTTTGAAAGGGCATCTGCGATCCAGACAAGGTTCATACCACCGAGACATCTTAATGGTATAAATCGAATACTTGGGTCAATAGACTTGCGATGCAGTGCCAATGTGTCAAGGGCAGGATATGCATCATTTTCGCAAACCAAACATATAATCCTGAACTCTTCTTCTGGTACATCAATGGATTTTATCATCGAACCAATGATATCAATACTGTAATCTTTAAATGACACTATTCTTTCAGGACAGGCACCCATGCAAGTTCCACAGCGTCTACATCTGTTTACTTTGTAATAAGGGATACCTTTCTCATCTTCATCTATCGCACCGAAAGGACATTCTTCAGTACATCTTTTACAAGCTGTACATCTTATAAGTTGTGGATCAGGGAATGTTAAATCCCATGCCCTCGGATGAACTGCCATACCTTTAGCCACGTGATCTATACATTGAATCGCTTTAAAAGCCGCTCCTGCAGCATCTTCCTGGGCCTCTGTCATATTCATCGGTTGTCTTACACATCCAGCCGCATAAATTCCCGTACGTCTCGTTTCATATTGGAAACATATAAAATTTGAATCAGCAAATCCATAAGCATTTTCTAATGAAGGTATCTCTGGTCCCTGTCTATAATCAAGATTTAAAATAAACTCGGGTTTGGGTGTTGTTTCTATATAAGCCTTCCGTGCATCATCCCCTTTCGCAGCTTCTTTTGTCAAGCCATCTAAATATTCTTGTGGAGCCCGTGTAGTTGGGACCATACCTGTTGCAAGGACTACCAAGTCAGCTTCAACCTTAACTTTTTCACCAAGCAAAGAATTCTCCATTTCAACATACATATTTCCATTACCCGCATCTGAAACACCCTTCACATCACCCTTTGTCAACATTATACCCGGATCATTCTGCGCTTCTCTATAAAATGCCTCAAGCCTCCCCGGTGTTCTTATGTCTTTATAAAGAATCATTGCAGTTGCCTCAGGGTCCTGTCTTACATACCGAGCCTGTTTTAAAGAAGTAGCACAACACATGGATGAACAATAAGGTAAATGGTTAGGATCCCTACTTCCAGCACACTGGATAAATGCTACCTTTTTCGCCTCACGTCCGTCGGAGGGTCTAAAAATCTTCCCCTTACCCTTTTTGGCTAATTCCTCAAATTCTATATTTGTTACAACATCTTTAAAAATACCATATCCAAGATAATCCAGCTTTGTTGCATCGTAAGGCTTCCAGCCTGTAGCCATTACAATGGCACCTACTTTCTCAGTTTGAGAACTTCCATTAGTAGAAATGGTCACGTCAAATAAACCGGGTTGCCCTGAGGTCTTTTCAACCTTAGATGACTTATAAACCTTTATATTGGGATGACTCTCAACCTGCTGTATAATCTTTTCAATTTCTGTATCAACAATTACCGGCTCTCTAAAATCCCTCGTCGGAATCTTTTTATATAATTTATTAGCAAATCCACCTAATTCTGCTTCCTTTTCTACAAGAACTACTTTATAACCGGCATTTGCTGCTTCCAAAGCAGCAGTCATACCTGTAATTCCACCACCTATCACTAAAATATCCCTGCTGAGATTCTCTAAAATTGCAGGTGTAGGAAGGTCCCCCTTCTGAGCCTTTACGATACCCATAATGATATAATCCTCCGCAAGGCTCTGTGTTTCTTCAGTCATGGGTGGTTGAGTCCATGCAACAAACTCTCTTATGTTTACCCTCTCTGTTATGGTTCCAGGAAAGTCGAATTCTTCATATTTTACTCTGGGTGAGCAAGCAGCTATTATTATTGTGTTTACGCCGTCTTTGATGTCCTTTTTTATGAGCTGCAAACCGTCGGGACTGCATAAAATATCATGTACTTTTATATTTTCTTCTTTAATCGTCCCATACTTAGCAGCCTTTGCAAGTTTGTCTATATCAATAGCCTCTGAAATTCCACATCCCTTACAGATATATACACCATATTTCTTTTCCATTACACCCTCCTATTCAAACTTTGGATGCACTTTACAGCAACACCTGTTGCATCCTGTACTGACCGTGCTACATCTGCCGGGCTTTTAAGTGTGCCTATTGCATAAATACCTTTCTTAAGACCTGCATCATCTACAAGCCCATCAGGGGTATATGGTATATCTATTCCAACCCTCGAGGTTTTTGTAGAAGGTTCCATACCCGTCGCTAGGACAACCATATCGAAGGTGGCTTTAATTTTACCTCCTCCAAAAACATCTTCAACAACAAGGGTAACATCTTTCGTTGTTGGGTCTTCTTCTATCTTTGCTACTTTCCCTTTGGTAAATACAACATTGGGGTCATCTTTAATCTGCCAATAAAACCTATGTTCATAAAGGCCAGGAGTTCTTATATCAATATAGAAAATCTGAATTTTTGCTTCAGGATATTGTTCTTTTACATACATAGCATGTTTTAATGTAGCCAGGCAACATATATATGAGCAAAATGGTAGATGGTTTTCGTCTCTTGAACCAGCGCATTGAACGAAGGCAATATTCTTGATCTCTTTGCCATCTGAAGGACGAACAATCTTACCATTTGTTGGTCCATCGGGAGATGCAAGTCTCTCCATCATCATATTAGAAATTACATTTTTAAACTGGCCAGAACCGAGTAAATCCAGTTTTCCCATATCATATGGTTTCCAACCTGTTGCCAAGACTATTGCACCCACATTCAGATTAACGGTTTCAGGTTTCATCTGGAAATCGATGGCATTATATTTACAGGCTTCAATACACGGTTTAGAGCAATCTTTAGGACATGCTGTAACATCAATTACATACTGAAAGGGAAACGCCTGCGAAGAAGGTAAGTAAGCCGCTTTTGTCTTGTCCATTCCAAAATTAAAATCATTGTCTCTAAAGGCAGGACACGCCTTAGCACATGCATCACACCCCACACACCTGTTGTTGACATATCGAGGGTTTAACTTTACCGTTACGTTGAAGTTCCCCTCTTCACCTTTAACATCCTCAACTTCCGCAAGAGTATAAAATTTGATTAAAGGGTTATTCCTTATCCTCTTAAACTGTATTTCAAGACCACAGTTAGGAGGGCAGAGTTTCCAGAAATATTTATTTATCTGGGTAACTCGACCTCCGAGATAAGGATTCTTTTCCACGATATAAGCGTTAAATCCTGCCTCAGCCACCTCAATAGCAGCAGTGAGACCGCTCATACCGCCACCGATAACAAGCACATTCTTATTTTCTGCCATATTAATCCTCCTTAAAGGCAGTAAGTCATAAAGAGATGTTTATAAATAGATAACCATCTCTTTCTAACCTACTTTAACGGGGTGTATTATATCACAATTGTCAAGAATATGTCTTTTAGATTTTAGTTTAAAAATTTAATGGGGAGGGTGACTGCCCTCCCCATTAAATTCCATTAAATTACGGGAATATCTGAACGTACGGAACCTTTTTGAATTCCCAACTATTGTTCTCCGCATTATATACTGAATTGGTAAAGCACTTCCAGTTAGCATCATCTATCTTGTTGAAGTCACCCCTGTAATAGTAACCAGGATATCTGGACTCTTCTCTGAAGAGAATATGACGAGCGTGTGCTTCAACAGAGAGGACTCTGTGATAATTTTCCCAGCATCTCAACAGCTCGTGAAGATCCTTTGCAGCCATCCTTGCACAATCCTCTTTCAGAAGTTCAAGCTTTTTGAGACCCTCTTCAAGCATTGTCTTAGATGTCATATACCACGTGGATACCCCACCAAAGTATTCATCGGCGATCTTCATAAGTCTCAATTGAACAGCTTTTGGACTAATATAATGCGGATTGACGCCGGGATCAGTGGTATAGGTTTTGTACTTCTCGTAGATTTCGAATGGCAGATAAAGCTCAGCAGCAATCTCATCTGCACTCTTATTCGGCGTTGGTGTATAATTCGGATTATCAAGTATGAATGCAATCGCAGCTTTTGCTGCAAGACGACCCTCTGCATGAGAACCTGATGAAAATTTGTGTCCAGATGCCCCAACCACGTCTCCTGCCATAAAGAGACCGGGTATTGTTGACATCCTGTTATAACCCCACGACCATTCTGCTGGCGTTCCAGGAATATCACCAGGCCCACTTACCCAGAATCCTGCGCAACCAGCGTGCGAACCAAGCAGGTAAGGCTCAGTAGGCATAATCTCAGATGGCACTTTGTCAGGCTCTGTATTGGTTGCAGCCCAGAGAGATGCCTGTCCAATAGCCATGTCAAGGAAGTCCTCCCATGCCTCAGCCTCAAGGTGTTTCAGCTTCTTTGCACCTTGTTTCTCGCCAAGCTTTTCAATAATTGCCTTCGAAAATTCGGCCATAGCAGTATGGGTATTCATTATTATAGGACCTCTACCATCCTTCATAGCCCTCATCATCAGATGGTTCCTGATTGCGGTACCAAGACCCTTTGCATAATCGCCGTATCTTGCTACAGCGTCATCAAAATATTCTTTATCTGCACAGTAATCGTTGCCAAGGGCATCAGTGGCTTTCGCCTTAAAGAATAAGAACCATGCACCAACAGGTCCATACCCATCTTTAAATCTTGCAGGGACGAATCTATTTTCCATAAGTGTCATTTCTGCACCTGCAAGCATTCCAAAGGCATATCCAGAACCACCGTTAAAGACAGGGTACCATGTTCTACCCATACCTTCACCAGTTGATCTCGGTCTAAATGCATTAACTGTTCCACCTGATGCTACAATCATTGCTTTAGCTTTAAACAAATAAATCTTATTCTCTCTTACGCTAAAGCCTGCAGCAGCAGCCACTCTTTTTGGATCGTTCTTATCCATTACAGGTTTAACAATGAATACCCTCTCAAAATGATTCTGTTCCATTCCTGTTGCTTCCCTGTTTGTCTGAAGGGCCTTCTTCGCTGCCTCTGCAACAACAACCTTGTAAGACTCACCATTAATCATTATCTGCCATTTACCTGATCTACAAGGCGTTCCACCATCTTTAAGCATAGGGTGGCCTTTTTCTCTTGCCTCATGACCGTCCATAGAAAATCCGTCTTCGCCTTTTTTCCATATAGGAAGTCCCCACTCCTCAAAATGATGAACTGAGTCATCCACATGTCTTCCGAGATCATAGACAAGGTCTTCCCTGATTATTCCCATCAGGTCATTTCTAACATACTTCACATAGTCAACGACTTTGTTTTCACCAATATAGGTATTGATTGCTGAGAGTCCCATTGCGACCGCCCCGCTTCTATCAGTAGCAGCCTTATCTACCATAACAACCTTGAGCTTCTTAGGGTTTGCCCAGCGGCATCCCTCAAATGCTGCACCGCAGCCTGCCATTCCACCACCAATTATAAGCAGATCGCAATCAACCTCTGTAACTGCTGGTTTCTGACAATATGAAAATGTACAGGTTTCTTTTTCCATTATATTTTCACCTCCTTAAATTTATTCTGTTCTTGCCGGGCCTGTAAAGAATCCCGGTTCTTTAATCTTAGAAAAATCAGGCTCTGGCTTACCCGCATATGGATCTACTGAACCTTCTGCCGTAGTTCTGATAGGGAATTTAAATCTTTTTGTGAGACCATTTCTGAATTTGATTGTCCACATAATAGAGTCACTACCTCTCATTGGAATAGTACTTGCTCCGAGTGGAACAAAGTCTGAATAGCCTCTCACCTCGATTGCCTGTTGAGGGCAGATCTTAACGCAGTTATAGCACTCCCAGCACTGCTCGGGCTCTTGATTGTAAGCCTTCATCTTTTCCCTGTCGAGCGTCATGAGATCATGAGGACAAATGTACTGACAAGCAGTCTTATCCTGTGCTTTACACCCATCACATTTTTCTGTAATTACATAACTTGGCATATTTTACACCTCCTTATTTAATTTTTTTATTAAAGTTAGGTGACAATGACTTCTGTCTACTATCCACCTCCTTTCCTCATTATTTTTTTACTGATTTAATAAAATCATCAATTACATCCAGTGACTTTTTACTTACCACCATATCAAAAATCTTATCTTTTACATCCTTCGGGAGTAATTCAATACTCTTTGTAGTTGCACTGTCATATTTTGCCATAGGGAAAAGTTTCAAAATCTCGTCTCTCTGCTTCTCGTTTGTTGGAACCCTTAAAACCTTCAATCCTGCGAGCATCTCCTCAGGCATATCTGCAAGTCCTGCCTTCTGTAACTTTTCGTATCTTTCTTCATTAATCCATATATTTATCGGATACGTTTCTGCCATAATTTTCCTCCTATTTCAAAGGTTTTATATCTATTTCAAAGGCTCTATTGTAAAAACAGGTGTTCTCTTCTTCAAATACTCCTCTGTAACAAAAGCAGAACCAAAGCCATATTTTTCTGCAGTCTCCATTATCACATCAAAGACCTCAGGTCTGTAAATGAGTCTTGGAGGTTTTACACCGTCTATAATAATGCTTCTTACAACTGTGCCGCTAAATTTCTGCCATTCCTTTTTGTGATCGCAGAGACCCTCGTTGGTTATTTCCCCACAATGTGGGCAATACAGCCAGTTCATTGAAAAAGTGGGTGTTATATTAAGTTTATCCCTTACCTGCAAAAGCAATCTGTGTGCATCGTAGGGGCCGTAATAACTACCTACGCCCGCATGGTCTCTTCCATACATGTGATGTGTACACCCAAGGTTCGTCCTTAAACAGGCATGGAAGATCGCCTCCTTCGGACCTGCATATCTCATATCCCAAAGGGTGCAGGAGGTCATATGATTATGCTCTCCAAAATAACCCGCTTTTCTGAGCATATCATGCGTTAGAATTATTGCTTCGTCTATATAGTCTCCTACCCTCTTTTCACCGATTATAGCATTTACTAAAACACCCACTATCGGCTTTTCTATTGGCAATTCACCGTAAGTTTGAAGCCATGCGCCCTTACAAAGCCATTCATGTCCTGTATGAGGAACATTTCTTGTTTGATGATTTACTATCCTCACCCAACCTTTTTCTTTGAATCTTTCTCTCATTTGTCTTGGCGTAAGCCAAAATTCTGTATAGGGTGGGTTTATTTTCGGTGGGTTTAAAAGCGTTATCTTTCCACCAAGAAACTTATCTTTGTAATTATATGTCCTTTTTACTCCAGGATGTTTTTCTTCAGTAGTTCCGTATACCTTCATTGCCATTTCCTTTTTATCAAAGGAAAAGATATCGGTAACATCGAAAATGGCAAGAGGATTACCCTGATAAGTAAGAAGAACTTCATCATATTGTTTGATGCCCGTTTTCTTTAACTCTTCCTCCGAGATGTCGAAAACAATCGGAATACTCCATACCGTCTTTCCATCTGCCAAGGTCATATTATTGCACACTGCTTCAACATCAGCCTTTGTCATAAATCCTTCAAGCGGGCAGAAGAAACCATATGCAATATCAATAACCTCTGTTGCAATCTGCAGACGAACATCCAGCTCTTTTACCTTTGCTGCCTTTAATTCTTCCAGTCTTTTGAGTGCTGCTGCTTTTGGCAAAACCCTCTCTACTATTTCTTTACCACCGTGTCCGATTAATTCTTCCATAATTTATACCTCCTTATAATGAATAAAAGCTATCTATTTTCCTCCTAATACAGCACAAACATTTTTAAAAATTTCATCGATACTTCCGACACCTGCAACTGTCTTCAGTATTCCCTTTTTCTTGTAATAATCGATCAATGGTTCAGTCTGTGCCGAATACACTTCGAGACGTTTCTTTATAGTCTCTTCCTTATCATCATCTCTCTGGAATAATTCTCCCCCACACTTATCACATACACCTTCTTTTTGTGGAGGGCTGAAATAGATATTGTACATTTGGCCACATGATTTGCAAGTTCTTCTACCCGTTAGCCGTTTCATAAGATCCTCAAAAGGAACATCCACACTCAGCGCCGCATCCAATGGCATGTTTAAAGATATAAGCATTTTGTCAAGGGCTTCTGCCTGTGCAGTATTTCTGGGGAATCCATCTAATATATATCCTTTTTTGCAATCATCTTGCTTTAATCTTTCTTCAACCATACCAAGCACTACGCTATCAGGAACGAGTTCACCCTTATCCATATAAGACTTTGCCTCTTTCCCGAGTGGTGTTCCGGCTGCAACAGCTGCACGAAGCAAGTCACCTGTCGAAATCTGTGGAATTCCATACTTTTCAATTAATTTTTTCGCTTGAGTTCCTTTCCCTGCCCCAGGTGCTCCAAGCAACACTATTTTCATAATTCTACCCCCATCTTAATTTTTTCCTAAAATTACCTCGAAATTATAAAAATAACTAAAGATGCTGCTATTTCTTAATTTTCTTAAATTATTTTGAAAAATCCTAAAAATCCAAATAATTTAAATTTAATATATAAATAAAAAATACAAAATAAATTATGTAAATATGTACGGCAGAATTGTAAAAATTAAAAACAAAAGAAAGACATATAACTATAGTATTGATGATGCTTTAAGTCAAATTCATATTTTTGATAGAATGATAAGATTTACTTATCGTTAAAATTTAAATTATTAAATTTTTTATAATTTAAAATTTTGCTTCAATAAATCCATGTTTTCTTCAAGAAATTTCTTTAGTTTTCTTAACGCAATTCCTCTATGACTCAATGCATCCTTCTCCTCATCACTCATTTCAGCAAACGTTCTATCATAACCAAGTGGGTAAAACACGGGGTCATACCCAAACCCTCTTTTACCCCTCGCTTCCACTCCTATTAAGCCCTCTACCTCACCATAAAAAGTTTTTATATCCCCTGTGGGGGACGCAAAAACAATGGAGCAGACAAATCTTGCTCTTCTTTCTTCTCTTTTAATGGACCTCATCTCAGATAATAATTTCTCGATATTTTCATTATCTTTTGCTTTATCTCCTGCATATCTCGAAGATCTAACCCCTGGTGCTCCACTCAAAGCATAAACCTCAAGTCCCGAGTCATCGGCGAGGGCATACTTACCCGTGTATTTAGCAACATTTATCGCCTTTTTTATTGCATTTTCTTCAAAAGTACTACCATCTTCTACAACATCAGGACACCCTGGGAAATCATCAAGAGTCAATAAAGTAATAGGCATTTCTTTTGTAATACGTTTAATTTCTTCGATTTTCTTTTTATTCCGTGTAGCAATTACTATTTCCATTTATTCCGTTTGTTTAGTCTGTCTTATTCATCACAATTTACGGTCTGTCAAATTCATTGCTTCGTTGGATTACTGAAGTTATAACACAATAAGCCATTCAAACTCAACAAACTTTAAACCACAGGAACTTTGAACCGCTCTTGAAAAAGCAAAAATTTTTCTGTTATAGTTTTGAATGTCCGAGGATTTTCAAAAGGCAGGAATTCTTTTAAGAACTGTCGCTAAAATCCTCGATTTTATTATAATTGCTGCAGCAGTCGAGATTCTTCCAAAGGCTGGTTTTTTAGCTGGACTTACCTATCTATTAATAGGAGACGGCTTTTTTGACGGTAGAAGCTTGGGCAAAAAAATAATAGGCTTAAGGGTTATATTAAAGGAAAAGAACACACCCTGTACATTTAGAGAATCTATCCTCAGAAATAGTACATTGGGGATTGGCTTCCTTTTTTATAAAATTATTTTAATAGGATGGATATTTATATTAATTGTCTCTTTATTTGAGTTTATAATCTTATTAGGAAGTAAGGAAAAGATGCGTATCGGCGACGAAATCGCCAATACTATTGTGATAGAGAACTTTACAAAAAAGGAGATATGATGGTCTTTCAAAAGATACTCGGTTTGTTTTCAAATGATCTTGCTATAGATCTCGGAACAGCAAATACCCTGGTTTTTGTTAAAGGAAAGGGCATTGTATGCAATGAGCCATCTGTTGTTGTCATAAGAAAAGATGATAAAAAACCCGTGGCAGTGGGGATAGAGGCAAAGAAAATGCTCGGTAAGACACCGGCCAACATCATTGCAATAAGACCCATGAAAGATGGTGTTATAGCAGATTTTGATGCTACGGGAGAAATGCTTAAATATTTCATAAAAAAAGTTCACAATAGAAGAAGCTTTGTTTCTCCGAGGGTAATTATCGGTGTCCCCTCAGGAATAACACAAGTCGAACAAAGGGCTGTAAAAGATGCTGCACAGGTATCAGGAGCACGAGAAGTCTATTTGATCGGAGAACCAATGGCTGCTGCTATAGGCGTAGGACTACCTGTAGGCGAGCCTTCGGGTAATATGATTGTTGATATAGGAGGCGGAACAACTGATGTAGCAGTTATCTCGCTCGATGGGGTTGTTTACAGTAAGGCGGTTAGGGTAGGCGGTGATAAAATGGACGAAGCCATTGTAGCATTTATAAAACGCAAATATAACCTCATGATAGGGGATATGACCGCAGAACAAATAAAAATAAATCTCGGCTCGGCATATAAAACAGAAGGTAGCGAAAAAAGGACAATGGAGATAAAAGGGAGAGATTTAATATCGGGCATACCAAAAACTCTCACCATCAATGAAGACGAAATCAGAGAAGCTCTTACCGAACCTGTCAATATAATATTGGATACAATCAAAGTTATATTAGAAAATACACCTCCGGAACTTGCCTCTGATATCGTCGATAGGGGTATAATCCTCGCAGGTGGTGGAGCACTTTTAAGGGGACTTGACTTGCTGATAAGAGAAGAAACAGGGTTACCTGTTATTGTCGCAGAAGACCCCCTTACAGCAGTTGTTCGTGGAGTTGGTAAAATGCTTGATGAAATTGACCTCCTTAAACGCGTTGCACTTAATGTATAATGCCTAAAAAAAGGCTTCTTATTCTTTCATTGTTAATAACAATATCTCTATTTTTAATGACTTATCAAAATGCGGACAGGCATATTTTATCTTCGCTGGATTTTTTTAGTAATGCACTAAACGTTCTTCACGAAATCAAAAGCTCTCTAAAAAATTTGGTTATATCGCCCTTTAAAAAAATTTTATTTGAGGACAAGGAAAATAAAAGGCTTAAAAAGGAACTTTCAAAGCTCCTCGAAGAACGTCAAAGATATTTAGAAGCAATTCAGGAAAATAAGAATCTAAAAAACCTTCTCTCTATAAAAGAAAAAGAGCCTCGATACGTTACTTCTGCAAAAATTATTGCTAAAAGTATTGATCCATGGTCGAATGTGGTAATCATAGATAAAGGAGATGCAGATGGTATAAAAAAAGATATGATAGCAATAACAGAAAAAGGATTGGTTGGAAAAATTTTGAGCGTGTCTTCTTCTTATTCTTATCTGCTTCCTGTAGTAGACATAAATTTTTCGGTATCAGCAAGGCTTCAAAAAAATAGAACCGAAGGAATAATATCTGGGACAGGTTTTAGAAAATGTGTACTTAAATACGTACCTTCGGAAGAGGATGTAAAAAAAGGAGACATTTTAATTACCTCAGGGTTGGATTTATTGTTCCCCGAGGGAATTCCTGTAGGTTTTATATCAAAAGTGAACAAAAAAGGTGTAGGTATTTTTCAGGATATAGAAGTAGATCCTTTTGTAGATATCAAAAAAACGGAATTTGTAACAATAATAAAAAGGGAATGATCTACATCATCTGGACTGTTATAATCCTCTCTGTAGTTATTGTTCAAGGCAGTATAACATTACTGGATGTCACTCCAAATCTCACAGTCATCTTAGTTTATTATTTAGGTATAAAACAAAGGGAAGTAAAGGGAATTTTTTTAGGAGCTTTAATAGGTTTAATCGAAGACATTCTCTCATACAATAATTTTATCGGGCCTAACTTTCTGAGCAAAGGCCTTATAGGTTCTTTATCTTCAATTATTAAAAATAAAATTTTTATCTGGACACCAATTTTAGGAATTATCAGCATTTCGATATTTACATTTATTGATAGTTTTATTGTCTTTTCGTCCAAATCTTTATTTCATGTAATGCCGACAAAAATAAGTGCAGCCTTATTCATAATGCTAATTCAATCTTTAATAAACGCTCCTTTCGGCATTTTTATTAAACCAAAAGAGGTTTTATAAATTGAAAATAAATGATGGAGTTGAAAAGTTTAAGATAATTAAATGCTTAGTTGTTTTAATTTTTCTTTTACTTATTACAAGACTCTGGCAACTACAAATCATTCATGGCAATGAGTATTCGAAGATATCAGAAGCAAACCGCCTTAGGATAATTAATATAGCAGCGCCACGCGGGATAATATTTGATAGAAATGGTGTTCCACTCGTAAAAAATTCAGTATATTTTTGTGCTTCACTCATACCCCAGGAGTTTAATAAAGAGAAAGTTTCTTCTCTTTCTCAGATCCTCAACGTGCCAACTGACGAAATACTCGATAAGATTAACAAAAAAGATATAAGCCCATTTATCCCAATAAAATTAAAAGAGGGACTTACTCTAAGTGAAATTGCTTTTATTGAAGCAAGACGCTCAGACTTCCCAGGTCTTATTATCGAAACAGAAATAAGTAGAGAATATATTTATGGTGAAGTAGGTTCTCATCTTATCGGATATCTCGGTAAAATTAGCCCTCTTCAGTCGAAAGATCCGGCTTTCAAGGATCTACATCCTGACACTTTCATTGGGCAGTGTGGCATAGAAAAACTGTTTGATAAAGTTTTAAGAGGCGCTCCAGGCAAAAAAATTATTGAAGTTAACGCACTTGGAAAAGAGATTAGGTTACTTCAGGAAAAGCCACCAATAAAGGGTCAAGATATAACATTAAGCATTGACATTAATCTAATGCGAGAAGCTGATAAAGCATTTGGAGGAAACTCTGGGGCGCTTGTAGCCATTAAACCTCAAACGGGAGAAGTACTTGCCTTAATCAGCAAACCCTCTTTTGATCCGAATCTTTTTTCGAGGGGGATAAGCAGGGATGCTTGGTTATCTTTAAAACAAGATAGGGATAATCCATTACTCAATAGAGCACTACAAAGCCAATATCCTCCCGGTTCAACGTTTAAGATTGTAACAGCCCTCGCAGGACTGGAAGAAGGGATTATTACATCCGATACAAAAGTAAATTGCAAAGGAGGTATTAGTTATGGGAGATGGCATTTTGGATGCTGGCGTAAAAATGGACATAATATCCTCTCGTTAAAAAGAGCGATAATAGAATCCTGTGATGTATATTTTTATGAAGTAGGTAAAAGGCTTGGAATAGATAAACTTTACAACTATGCCTTAAATCTTGGACTAGGTAAAAAAACAGGTATCGAACTCGGGTCTGAAAAAAGTGGTTTGATACCAAATACTCAGTGGAAACTCAAAGAATATAAAAAGCCATGGTTTCCGGGTGAGACTTTTATTGCATCTATAGGTCAAGGATACATTTCAGTAACACCTATACAATTAGCTGTTATGTTAAGCTCTATTGTAAATGGAGGAAATTTATTTAAACCGATTCTTATTAAGGATGGAATTCCGCAACCAACAGGAAAGATAAATATAAAACCTGAAAATTTAGAATTTATTAAAGAAGCACTTTACGGGGTTGTAAATGATAATGGAGGGACAGGATGGGCCGCAAGGTCTCCATCTGTTAATATAGGAGGGAAAACAGGCACAGCTCAGGTTGTAGGGATTAGGAGGTCTTCTGAACAACTTTCTAAAAAGTTCAGAGATCATGCATGGTTTATTGCCTTCGCACCTGTTGAAAAGCCTGAAATAGCTTTATCCGTGTTGGTTGAACACGGCGGGCATGGAGGGGTAGCCGCTGCCCCCATTGCAAGAAAGGCAATAGAAGCATATTCTGGGAATAGCAAACAGAACCTTTAGTTGACGCGAATAAATCAAATGTTGCGAAAAAATTTATTTTTCGATTCATTAGTATAGCACATATTCGTTATTAGTTAATCGCTATCCGTTATTATTATAAAAAAATAACTTTCACAGAGGCGTAAAACGAATTTCTTTTTGAATAATGTCTGCATTATCTGCGTAACAGGACACAAGAAATCTAAAATTTTAAAAAGCCTTTTTTTCTAATTGTCTTTCAGAGTTAAACTCGTAGGATTCATAAAGGTAGATTATTAAATAAATTGTCTTACGGAAAGGTAAGCAATAAATCTCTTAAGCCTTGCGTTATTATTCTCGGATAAATCAAGAAATTCAATCCCTGTATTATAACGATTAGTTGCCTGAATAGGAAATAAAGAAGCTATTCTACCACGAAATTTTATGGGTTCATTCTCATTAGGAATATAAAGAGCCATATGATATTTATGTTCTATTTCGAGCTTACGATCTGTTTCAACGAGCATACCGCTTAAGCTGATTATTTTTACATCACAATCCTCTGGATAATGTAAAATAGCTTCTTCATTATCTTTTATAACATAACGCAGGGCACTCGGTTTATATTCATCGCTATAAGTCTTTTCTTCAGGTACACCCGATAATCTCATAAAATCCTTCAAAAGAACCAATGTATCAGAGGAAATATCTTTAAATTGAATGCCTGCTTTATATAATTTAATGGGATTACCATTTTCATCTGTTATAACATCACCCGGCGCCCTCCATACAGTCACGGCTTTAAGCGGACCATAAATCCTATCGCTTTTCAATCTTACAAGAATCTTTTCTCCAGGGTCGAATATATTTTTTGTAAGAATACATGCACCTCCTATGCTCATGTTAAATAGCCTTATACTCTCGGTAAAAATCATTTTTGAATGAACTCCCATACCTTCCACAGAGAATCTCGGATATCGTCTCCTCCTCGTATAAACACCTTGATCAATTCGCCCGCTACTTTCTTTACTAAACATATTTTCGTGCGCCATATTGGCAACCCCCTCAATATTGACTTTTGGCATTTCTTCCTCTTTGATATTCAAATATCGTGAGGAAGGATGTTTACCAAAAAAAGAGACCAATTTATTAAAAATTTTCATACTTTAACTAATGCTATCATAATATATCCAATTTATAAAAGTTTATCAAACTTTTAAATCAAAATATAATTTTTTAGCGCCCGGTTTTTTTATCTGCAGGTTTTCCGAATTAAATCATAAGGATCATCTCCAAAAAGTTGGTAAGATCATGAGGATTCTATGGGTCAAGGAGTCAGGGATTCGAGGGAAATGCTTGAGAATTACAAAGACTTAAAAGTTTGGCAAAGGTCTTATCAACTATGTTTAGATATTTACAAATTAACAAGAGGGAAATAAGCACTTGAACCCTTGAATCCTTGAATCCTTTTTAGCAACTAACTTGGAGAAGAACCAATCATAATACAAAGATTCTATTAAAATCTTATTGACAAAAAGCAAACGCTTTTTATAATTTTATAATAAATTAAGCTTATGCTAATAAATGTTTTATAATTAGGGGACAGAAATGGTGCCAAAACTTATAAAGATTTGTTTATTTAAAATTTTTTTATTTTTGCTTATCTTTTTATTTTTATTAAAAGATGCCACCGCTAAAATTACAGGACCATGCGTAAATTGCCATACTATGCACAATAGTCAAAATGGTACACATATGATATCTTATCTGGCACCCAACGAGACTGATACAAATCCAAAACAGCTACTTCTGCGTGGAAGTTGTATTGGATGTCATGGGCAAGGGACTGCAAATAAGATTGTAACCATCGGAGGCAGTGATATCCCTCAGATTTATCACATTGATGCATCAGGTGACCTTGCAGGAGGCAATTTCGCTTATATCTTTGGAATTAAGGGAAGTGGGGCATCTGACACAAAAGGTCATAATGTAATCGACTTTGGTAATATTGATGATATTCTTACTGATGCACCAGGAAGAATTCATTCGCCTATGGTAAGAAACACTCAACTAACATGTGCTGGAAATAATGGGTGTCATGGATGGCGGGCATTCGCTTCCAGTGGAAGTGGGTTGGGGAGTCTGAAGGGAAGTCATCATCGAAATATAGATGGAAAGTGTGATACGGCTAACGAAGTTTATAACAGTTATAGATTTCTTCTTGGCGTAAAAGGGTTTGAAAACATGGGGACTTACAAATGGCAAAATTACGATGCTGATAACCACAATGAATATTTTGGGGCATCTACTCCTATGAGTGGTTCAAATTGTGTTAGCTGTCACTATGCAGCAACGGATATACGTCCTTCTAATAATACAATAAGTGGGTTTTGTGCCACATGTCACGGTAATTTCCATTGGCTTGACGAATTTTTCCCGGCTACTGGTGGTGGGATCGGAGGAGATATATCCTCACCTTTTTCGCGTCATCCTTCTGATATCATCTTACCTATTTCAGGAGAATATTCATCTTATTCCGTTTATAGTGTAGAGGCAACGGTTGGAAGACAAACTGTTCCTGATTCTATAAGTAATATCGTTAATCCCGGCTCAGATGTAGTTACATGCCTTTCATGTCATGCACCACATGGCACTAATTATCCAGATATCCTTAAGTGGGATTATAGCACGATGGTTGCAGGTGGTGGTAGCTCAGGCGGCTGTTTTACATGCCATACACAAAAGAATTAATTTAAAAACTTTAAGACCAGTTTCACCTTCTCCAATTAATTTTCTGTTGTAAAAAATCGAATTGTTTGATATTTTACAGTCGTGATAACGAGCTGGCTTTTCGATGTATTTTTATTGAATTTTTGAAGAAGTGATATTTAAGTAAGAGGGAAAGCTTTTGAATACTATAACTTTTGAAGAATTTAAAAAATTGGATATCAGAATCGGGAGAATTTTATCTGCGGAAAAAGTCAAAGGGACTGATAAACTTATGAAGCTGGAAGTGGATATAGGTTACGAAAAAAGACAAATTGTCGCAGGAATTGCAGAATTTTTTGATCCCGAGCAATTAGTCGGCAAACAAGTCCCTGTGCTCTTAAACTTAGAATCAAGGAGAATAAAAGGCATCGAAAGTCAGGGGATGATACTCGCAGTAGATGTTGATGGAAAGCCAATCCTCCTTCTTCCAGAACAAGAAGTACCACCCGGCAGTATTCTAAGATAACTTCTTTAACCTGAATATTTCATTATTTGAATCAATATTTGTACAATTATTTTGAATATCCAATCAATATTCAACTAAATCGTATAGTAATGGTATTATATAATTATTATTTTTAAGAAAAATTTTTATGTTACCACATAAAGACCAGTTTAGCGGGTGTTTAATTGGCCAGTGTCTTGGTGATGCCATTGGATTTGTTGTAGAAGGCTTTTCACCAGAGGCATGTAGAATATATATTGAAGATTATTTAAGAACAGGAAGAACGGCAGAGTTTGGTAGATTTCCTTTCCCTTTTGGACAGTATTCCGATGACTCTCAACTCGCTCGAGAACTAATCCAAAGTTATGTATCATGTAAAAAATTTGATCCCTATGATTACGCCGAAAGAATAAAATGTATCTTTATTGAAAGAAGGGCTGTAGGTTTTGGTTATTCAACAAGACAGGCTGCTTTAAGACTTGCTGAAGGAGTATCATGGGAAGAATCAGGTACCCCTGCTCCTTCTGCAGGAAATGGAAGTGCTATGCGCGCAGCACCTATTGGTCTTTTCTTTTTCGATAATCCTGAGATGCTTGTTACAGCTGCACACGACCAAGGACGTATCACACATAAGGACCCACGATGTTCTGCAGGAGCCATAGCTATAAGTGGCTCGGTTGCTCTGGTTCTTAAGAGCAAAAAAATAAACATCGATTCTTTCGTTTCTTCTCTCATGAAATGGACTGATAAATTTGATGCTGGCTTCGCCACAGAAATCGGAAACCTTAATAAATGGTTATCCATGGAACCTAAAGAAGCTGCTGCTTATATCTCAAAAGCTGGAATAGGACCTGATTATGTTGAAGAAGATGGGTGGAAAGGCATAACACCTTTTGTTGTAAGTAGCGTCTTATGGAGTATTTATTCTTTTCTCAGGACTCCTGAGGATTATTGGGAAACTATATGCACAGCTATTTCTGCAGGTGGAGATGTAGACACAACAGCCGCAATGGCAGGTGCAATAAGTGGAGCTTATCTTGGAATCGGGGCAATTCCTTCAGATCTAACAAAATTTTTGACTGATAGAAAAACGTGGGGACTTGATGAACTTATCGAACTTGCGCATAAATGTTATGAAATCAAAATGAAGGAAATTCAAAGAGAAATTGTTTAATGCTTTGTTTTCCTGAACTTATCAAGTACTATTATCTTACCGTCAGAAGATTGCCATTTTTCTTGTTTATCGATCTTTTCAGATTCTTTGGTAGATTCATCAATATCCCACATATCCCACCTATCAAATTTCACTTTTGCATCAGGGGAAAAAACTGAAACTATATCATCAGAATGAAGAAAACATGCCTCCTGCCTGTTACTCAATCCAAAACCAAGTGTTGCAGTGATACTACCATCTTCAAGCCACTGGAGATTTTTATGATTTTTGTTATTAAAAACCAAAACCATCCCCTCTCTCTTTTCCTCATCTGTAAATCCTCTTCGACCTATGATAGTTTTCTCAGAGTATTTGACGACTAAGAAAACTTTACCATAGTCATTTAATAAATCGTAGAACAAATTTTGGAGATATCTTACTTGAGACTTCATATAAAAAAACATAGTACACATTTTCATAAAAATCAACTTTTAATTGAGGGGGGGAGGGGCCTCCGGGGGAGGAAGCCCCTCGTGGGAGGGAAGTTTAAAGCTCCTTTTGAGGTGGCTGGGTGGACTTTCTTAAAAATGTGGGCACATCGATATGATCGTCATACGAAACAATATCTGAAGACATCAAATTTGCCCTATAATCAGAACTCAAACTTTTTGATAATACTCTTTCCGAACCTTTATAAGTTAATGGACGTTTTATAGGTGTCCATTTTTTGACCTGTGGAAGCTCAACTTTTTCTTTCTGCTCATCAAAACCAGTCGCTATCACGGTCACTCTAACCTCATCACCGATATCTGGATCTATAACAGCTCCAAATATTAAATGCACTTCCTCATGAGCTGAATCATACACAAAAGAGGCAGCTTCCTGGACATCATTAATAGAAAGTTCAAGTCCACCTGTAATGTTTATTAAGATACCCTTTGCCCCTTCAATAGAAGTTTCTTCAAGCAAAGGATTCGATATTGCCCTTTTGGCTGCTTCGAGTGCCCCGTTTTCTCCTTTGCCAAATCCAGCACCCATAACACCACGCCCCTTGTTTTCTATGATGGTCCTTACATCGGCAAAATCAACATTTATCAGTCCGGGTATTAAAATTATATCTGATATGCCCTTGACCGCTTGTTTCAAAATATCATTGGCAACTGCAAAAGACTTAAGAAGAGGAGTACCCTTTTCGACAACAAGACTTATTTTATCATTTGGTATCACAATCAATGTATCTACATTTTTCTTAAGCTCTTTTATGCCCTCTTCCGCATTTCTATTCCTTATTTTCCCTTCGTAAAAAAACGGTTTTGTGATAACAGCGACTGTAATTGCTCCCAACTCTTTTGCTATGCCTGCAATAACAGGACTTGCTCCTGTACCCGTCCCCCCACCCATACCAGCCGTAATAAAGACCATATCAGAACCCTCGAGATGTTCTGCTATTAAAGAAGTATCTTCTAATGCAGCCTCCCTTCCGATGTGGGGATTAGAGCCAGCTCCTAATCCCCTCGTAAGACTCGCTCCTATCTGGACTTTAATTGGGGCAAGAGATGTCTCTAATGCCTGCATATCAGTATTAACCGCTATAAATTCCACTCCCTGTAAATTCGAAGCTATCATATTGTTAATAGCATTGCCCCCGGCACCACCTATCCCGACAACTCTTATCCTTGCTTGTTGACTTTTTACTTCTTCAATTTCAAACATAAATACCTCCTCCTCTTTATTATTTAAAAATTCCTTTTACCCAATCTTTCATCTTGTTATATACACCAGTAATACTAACAGGGGTAACCCCCCTATTTATTTCTCTCTCGAAACCGTAAAGCACAAGACCTATACCGGTTGCGTACATTGGATTATTATCCTCACCTTCCTTGAAGGCTTTAGGATAACCTATCCTGACGGGTAGACCTAATACTGCTTCTGACAACATATCAAGCCCTTTGAGCATAGATCCCCCTCCAGTAAGAACAATCCCTGTTGAGGCTATGTCATAACCACCACAGGCTATAAGTTCACTCTTTATTAAATCGAGTAATTCGTCAGCTCTTGGCTGAATGATTTCTGCTAAATGACGCCTTAGTATTTTTTTAGCCTCCCCTGATTGAATAATCTCTATCTCTTCCGATTCATCGACCATTAAAGTTAGTGCTGAGCCAAAATTTCTTTTTAGCCTCTCAGCTTCTGCCAGTGAAATTCTTAATCCGACTGCTATGTCATTTGTAAAGTGGTTACCACCAACCGCGATAATAGATGAATGTCTGAGCCAGCCCTCTTTGTAAAGAATTATATCTGTTGTCCCACCGCCTATATCTACTATTACGACGCCTAATTCTTTTTCATCTTCTGTTAATATTGCTTCAGCAGATGCGAGCGGTTCGAATATTATCTCTGCTGGATGAAGACCTGCGCGTTCACAACATTTAATTAAATTCTGCAAAGAAGTAACAGAAGCTGTTATAATGAAAACCTTTGATTCAAGCCTTACGCCTATCATACCGAGTGGATCTTTTATCCCATTCTGTCCGTCTAAAATATATCCTGTGGGAATAATATGTATTATTTCTCTATCCAGTGGCACATAAACAGCTTTAGCTGACTCTATTGCACGTTCTATATCGATGTATGAAACTTCTTTTCCTCGCACACCAATAGCGCCATAGCTTTCAAATCCTTTAATATGATTCCCCGAAATTCCCACCCTTACATTCTTTATATTCACCCCTGTTAAGTTCTCTGCCTTTTTAATTGCATTTCTTATAGAATCGACTGTAGATTCTATATCTATAATCATGCCTTTTCTTAAGCCTGTTGAAGCAGACATAGTAATTCCAAGAATTTCGATTTCACCAGCGACAACTTCAGCAACAACAACGCATATCTTTGTTGTTCCAACATCAAGTCCTACTATAATATCTCCACGTTTCACTCTATCACCTTCTCATTTATTGGCTTTACAATTGCCTTGTTAGCAAATCTCAAATCTATATAATCGACTGCGACTCCCATTTTCTTTATGTAATTTTCGAGTTCTACAAATCTGGCAAGTTTTTCTTTATACTCCCCTACTCCTATTTTTACTATATTGCCATCTATTGTTACCGTTAATTCGTGAGGTCTTTTTATAATTATCTCGATGTGATCCCTTTCAGATGCAAAATTACTCTCATTCATTACTGCTACAAGCTTCAATGCCTCTAAATATCCTTCTCTTTCTTTATAAGGATCACCTGCAATTATTGGAAGAAAAGGAATAGAATTATCTTTAAGTTCCTCGAGAAATTTACCCTTTTCATCTACAAGAAAAAGGCGATTATTCATATCAAGTAATGCAAATGGAGTCGCTTCCTCTACTGTGAGGGACAATGTTTGCGGGAATTCTTTCCTTACTGTTACTGATCTAATCCACGGAGACTTGAGTAATCTGTTACATATTTCATCAGTGGATATTGTAAGCAAATTTTCTTCGCCGCTGATGCCTGCGAGTAATTTTATCTCGTCGTCTGCCAGATGTTTATTACCATGTATTGAAATATTCTCAATGGACAAAAAAGACTTTATTGAAACTAAATCGGTATACACATAAATAAAAATTGCGATCGAAAAAATAAGCAGAAATGCTAAAAAGTTCCTAAAAATACCGTAAAGACTTTTCCTTTTTAATCTATATTTATTCGTTTTCATGTATAACTCCCTTAAGTATCTCCTCTACTAATCCAATAAAATCGAGGCCTGCAAGCTTTGCTATTTTGGGTAAAAGGCTTGTTTCAGTCATTCCTGGAATAGTATTCACCTCAAGCACATAAGCACAGCCTTTTGAATCCACTATTAAATCAACTCGTGTAGCTCCATTACATCCAAGTGCAAGATGAGCAGAAAGAGCAATGTCCTGCACTTTTTTGTAGACTTCAAAATCTATCTCTGGAGGAAGTATATACTCTGTGAGACCCGATTTATACTTTGCTTCATAACTGTAAAATTCCAGGGAAGGTCTAACCTCAACTCCCCCCAAAACCCTGTCATTTAATATCCCAATATGTATTTCTTTTCCTTCTATAAATTTTTCTACAACAACTCTTGCTCCAAAAGAAAAGGCAACTTTCAGAGCCTTTTGGAAATTTTTTTCCTCTCTTACTATGCTGACACCTATGCTTGAGCCCTCTGAAGCAGGCTTTACAACCCATGGTAAATCAAATTCAATTCTTTTTGTCCCCTCTTCTCTCTTCAAAACGACGAATGGCGCAACAGGAACATTATGATACTGAAATATCTTCTTTGACATCTCCTTATCCATCGCGAGGGCAGATGCAAGCACACCCGACCCTGTATATGGAATACCCAAAACTTCAAGCATACCTTGTATTGAACCGTTTTCTCCATATCCTCCGTGTAAAGCAAGGAAAACTATTTCGATAGACTCTTTTCGAAGCACCTCACACATTTGTAAGGGGGTGCAATCGATAATAGGTAAAACAGTCGAAAGGCGTGGGTTTTGCTTTAATGTTTTTTGAGAGTTAACAAAAGACTCGTCATTAATCGAGATACCAACTACGTTGTAACCCTTTTGTTTTAGAGCATTATAAATCGCATATCCACTTCTGAGAGACACTTCTCTTTCAGTAGATACACCACCCATAAAAACACCAATCTTTTTATTAGTTAATAACATCTCTTCCCACAATCTTTATTTCAGTCTCGAGCGTTACATTGAACATTTCTTTTACTTTTTGAATTACCAACTCCATAAGCCTGATAAAATCAGTTGCTCGTCCATTTCCTCTATTTATAAAAAAATTTGCGTGAATATTTGAGACCTCTATATCACCAATTCTCATACCCTTACATCCTGCTTCCTCTATTAATTTTCCCGCAGATAACCCAGCAGGATTCTTAAACACACACCCTGCAGAAGGTTCCCAGATAGGCTGCTTCTCTCTTTTGATTTTCAAAAACTCTTCTACCCTATTGGCAACACGGTCCTTTGTGTCTATCCTGAGTTTTATTTCCGCACCACTAATTAGGCAGGAAGGTGGTATGTTTGAACTTCTATATCCAAAGTCAATTTTTTCAACCTCGACTTTTTTTAAATCGCCATCGCTGTCTATTATCTCTACAGAAATAAGAACATCTTTTATTTCATAACCAAAGGCTCCAGCATTGCCAAAGATTGCTCCACCTATCGTTCCGGGTATCCCAGCAAGACCCTCTATTCCTGAATACCCTTGCTCTTTGGAAAAATTAACAAGTCTTTGTAAAGGTGTTCCTGCCTCAACGTGCAATCTCACATATTTTTCATCCCTGCTAATAAGCTCAATTCTTCTAAAAGATTTTAATGATATGACTGCTCCTTCTATGCCTCCATCTCTAACTAAAATATTCGTTCCTCCACCCACCGGAAAGAAAGGGATTTGAAACTCTTTTAGATTTCTCCGAATATTGCATAGAGCCGGCAAATCCTTAGAAACAATGAATGCATCAGCAGGGCCACCTATTCTCAAGGATGTATAATTTTTCATCGGCTCCATATACTTGACTTCGCAGTTAGATATATCCCTTAGAAAAGAATACTTTAAATTTTTCTGTTTACTTTCTTTCTTTACTTTCATTTTCTTTAGCAACCATTCTCAAAGCATTGAGTATTTCTTCCCCTATCTTCCATACATCTCCTGCACCGAGAGTGAGGAGGATATCACCTCGTTTAATATTCGAGACAATATGTTTTACAGCATCTTCTTTTCTATTTGCATATAAGACATTGTTATGCCCTGCTTTAATAATATGTTCAACTAACAAGGAAGAGTTTATACCTGCTATTGGCTTCTCACCAGCTGGATAGATATCAAGTACAATTAAATAATCCGAATCATTAAAAGAAGTTGCAAATTCTTCCAAAAGATCCCTTGTCCTTGTATATCTGTGCGGTTGAAAAATTACATAAAGTTTATTCGATTTCCCTTTATCAACTTCCATTTTTTGTTTTCTGAATAATAAGCTCTCTTTCGCTGCCTTCAGTGTTGCCCTTATTTCTGCAGGATGGTGCCCATAATCATCATATATTTTTATTCCCTTCACCTCCCCTTTGAGCTCAAACCTCCTCTGAATCCCGCTGAATCTTTCGAGTGCACTTTTTATAGTTGATATGTCTAAATTTAAAGCCAATGCTACCCCAATAGCTGCAAGGCTATTTAAGACATTATGTATGCCCGGCAAAGGTACTCGGAATTTTCCAATTTTTTTATTTTTATAGATCGCATCGAACTTTACTGACATAAACTCCTTTCTGATATTTTCAGCTCGGAGTTCCGCATCTTTACTAAATCCGTAAGTAATATATTTTCTTCTGATGTGCGGCAAAAGACTGCGAACATGTTCATTTTCAATACAAACTATAGAGATACCATAAAATGGAATTTTATTTATAAAGGTAAGAAAGGCATCCTTTAAAGCATCTATTGTCTTAAAAAAATCCATATGTTCCCTATCAATGTTTGTAACGACCGCTATTGTTGGAGAAAGCTTTAAAAAAGAACCGTCACTTTCATCGGCCTCAGCCACAAGAAACTCACCATGCCCCAGCATAGCATTATCCCCTGTAGCTTTTAATCTGCCCCCTATAATTACTGTTGGGTCGAGACCACCCTCTGCAAGAATAGCTGAAACTAGAGATGTAGTGGTTGTCTTCCCATGAGCACCTGCTACGAGTATCCCATATTTCAGTCTCGCAAGTTCTGCGAGCATCTCGACACGCGGTATTACAGGAATAGACCTGCTCTTTGCCTCTATTACTTCAGGATTGTCAGAAGAAATAGCAGAAGATGTTACCACGACGTGTGCATCATCAATATTTTTAGCGTCATGACCTATGTAAACTTTAATCCCCAACTTCTTTAACCTTAATGTTGTATCTGACTCCCGCAAATCTGAACCGGTAATTCTATAACCAAGATTGTGCAATAGTTCCGCAATCCCTGACATTCCTATTCCACCTATCCCTACAAAATGCAAAACTTTATACCCTTTTAACATCGAACTTTTCCTTTGATTGCTTTATCAAACTCATTGCTATATCTACAACGCGTTCACCGGCTTCTGGTCTTCCAATTGCTTTACTGTTCTTCTGCATCTCTTTTCTGATTGACTCATTCATATACAACTCTCTTATATGGCTCGCTAAAGACTTCCCATTTAGCTCGCTATCGAGTATTAACCTTGCTGCACCCATCTCAACAAGTTTCCTCGCGTTTAATTCCTGATGTTTTCCTGCTGCATATGGATAAGGAATCAATATTGCCGGTTTACCCAGAGCGGTTAATTCTGCAAGCGTTGTTGCACCTGCACGGGAAATTACTAAATCGGCTACTGCATAAGCCTCTCCCATTTGATATATAAAAGGAGTAACCGTACCTCTGAAAGTCGCTTTTCTATATGCATCTCTTACAATTTCGTAATCTTTTTGTCCTGTCTGATGCAGAATCTGAATTTTATCTTTAAGATCATATAAATAATTAAGGGCATCTACGAGGGCAAAATTTATACTCTTCGCACCCCTGCTCCCACCAAAGGCAAAAATGGTAAATAATCCTTTCTCGAGTGAAAAAAGTTTGTAAGCAGTCTCAGCATTTCCTTTGAGCACATGCAATCTTATCGGGTTACCCGTAAGAAAGGTTTTGTCTTTTGGAAAATATGAAATACTTTCCTGATAAGTTGTGCATATAATATTTACAAATCTCCCGAGTATTTTATTCGTTAATCCGGGAACTGTATTCTGTTCAAGTATCATTGTTGGTATGGAAAGAAAAGCTGAAGTAAGCATAATCGCCCCTGAGGCATAGCCTCCAACACCTATTACAATATCAGGATTTATTCTCTTAATAATTTTGTATGAGTCAACAATTGAGAATAAAGTTTTTATTACTGCTGATATTTTTTTAAAGAGTGATTCACCCATCATTTTTTCAGCCTTTATAAACATGATCTGATATCCTTCCCTCGGAACCACCTTCGCCTCTATTCCGTATTCAGTGCCAACAAATATCACTTCTGTTGAAGGAGCTCTTTTCTTAAACTCCTCGGCAATAGATAAACCCGGAAAGAGATGTCCGCCTGTGCCTCCACCTGCAATAATCACCCTCATAACCCCTTCGTTCTCAAATTTCTATTTTTTAATACCATAAACAATTCTTCTCGCCTTTATTCTTCTATATATATCCTCACTATCGAAGCAGGAAATCTCCTTTTCCTCTTCACCTTTTGATAAATTGAGGAGTATTCCAACCGCAGCCATATTCACCAAAAGAGATGAGCCACCATAGCTAATAAAAGGTAGCGGTAAACCCTTTGTAGGAACTAACCCTGTGGCTACGGCAAAATTAATAAGTGCCTGTAAAGAAATCATTAACGAAATTCCGATAGCAAGGTTATATATAAATTTATCCCTTGCCCGATTTGCGATAGTAATACCTCTGATGAATAGAATTAAAAATAAGATAATTACTACAGAAACACCTATAAACCCAAACTCTTCACCAATTATCGAAAAAATAAAATCCGTATGGGACTCAGGGAGATAAGATAGTTTCTGTCTCGAACTCCCAATTCCAACACCAGTTAATCCACCACTACCGAGTGCGATAAAAGATTGTATAAGCTGGAATCCACTTCCTCTTGGATCCTCCCATGGATTAAGAAAAGATATTATTCTCTTAAATCTGTAAGGCTCCATAATTAATTTCAACAAAATCGGAACGGCCAAAACTAAAAGGGATACGAGGTATCTCATTTTAACACCGGATATAAAAAGCATCGCAATTGTCAAAAATGCAAGACTCATGGCTGCCCCAAAATCAGGTTGCTTGAGAATAGCAAGTTGAAAGATTATCATTACAAAAATGGGTTTAAGAAACGAGACAAAACTATCTGTCCTATACTCACGCAATGACATATACCATGAAAGAAATATCACCATTGAAAGTTTTACGAGTTCTGAAGGCTGAAACGTAGAAGGCCAGAGTCTTATCCATCTTCTTGCCCCACCAGCTGAGACTCCTATATTCGGAATAAAAACGAGTATTAAAAGTATAAAGGAAACTACAAGGAGCGGAATTGCCATCTTCTTAATGAAAGATGGTTTCAATATATAAGCTATAAACATGAAAAAGAAGCCCAAGATGATTGTAAATACATGCTTTTTAAAATAATAGAATTCTGTTATGCCATTTTTAGCAAACATAGGTGGGACAACAGATGTGGTGCTATATATCATGAGTGCCCCAAAAATTATTAGCAATACTGTAACAATAAGAAGCCATTTATCATATCTTCCCATTTTTCATCCCCATTACTATCTTCTTAAATTGTCTTCCTCTGTCTTCAAAATTCATAAACATATCAAAACTTGCACACGCTGGAGAAAGTAAAACAACATCACCTTTTACTGCTATATTTCTTGCAGTGTAAATAGCTTCTTCAAAATCTTCTGCAATCAAAGTATCTGTTACATCTTTTAAAGCCTTTTTTATCTTTTCCTTTGCCTCGCCGATTAATACAACAGCCTTCACTTTTTCCTTCACCAAAGGCCTCAAGAGAGAAAAGTCACCTTCTTTATCTCGTCCACCTGCTATCAATATTATTGGATTTGTAAAACTCTCTATAGATTTCATCACTGCAGCAACATTTGTCCCCTTCGAGTCATTAAAATACTTAACGCCGTCTATTTCTCTAACAAATTCGAGTCGATGCTCTAAGCCAGGGAATTCCCGGAGGGAATCTATTATTGCATCCTCAGAACACCCAGCGAGAAGAGCCATTGCTGTCGCTGCCATCGCATTTTCGAGATTATGGACACCCTTTATTTTTATCTCCTCAATATCAATCGGAAGCTCATGACACAAACCAAAGGCATTCCAGAAAATTCGACCGCCCCTGTAATAAATACCTTCTACTTCCCCTTTCCTGCTGAAATAAATTAGCTTGGGCTTTATATCTCTACTATTCAATTTTTTGACTGCAACTTTCATTGTTTCAGGGTCATCCTTATTAAGAACGAGAAAATCATTTTCATCCTGATTTTCAAATATCCTTGTTTTTGATTCAGCATACTCCTGAACCGAGTAATACCTGTCAAGGTGGTCCGGTGTAATGTTAACAATGCAAGCGACTTTTGGTCGAAACTCTTTTATGGAATCAAGTTGAAAGCTGGATACCTCCGTAACAATATAATCAACGATGGCTGTCTGCCCGTCAGCATTCTTTTTATCCATTAAAGCCCTCAGTACCTTTAATATCTCTTCAGTCAAAGCATTACCGATATTACCACCCAAAATTATTCTAAAACCCCCTTTCTTCATCATAAAATCGAGTAAAGCCGTAGTGGTAGATTTTCCATTAGTTCCTGTTATCGCTAAAAAACCTTTAGAACAAAGAGTTATCCCCCCTTGTTCCATGCTATCTATAAAATCAAGGGGGGATCTAAAAGAGGGGGGGGTGGAAGGCTTATTAAAACTTATTTTTTGCCTTGCTATCTGGAATGCAAGTTCTATTTCGCTTATTATTGGAATTCCTTTTTCCCTTGCCCTTGAAAGAGGGGATATATTCAAAGGAACACCAGGACTGACGACTATCATATCTACTCCCATAAATAAATCTTCAGGATGTGATCCAAGACAGAGGTTTACAGCTGGATTTAATCCTCGTGTAAACTCCCTTAGCTTGTCCGCAGTTTTTATATCAGTTACGGTCACGTTTGCTCCTAATTCAGTAAGTAGATTTGCTGCCCCCTTCCCGCTCCTTGCAAGGCCAACAACCAAAATATTTTTACCCCTTAGTTCCATTACCTTTTCGCGTATTTGCAACATTATAATTTTTCTTTTGTTCTTGTTTTTTCTTTGTTAGGGTCTTTGCTCTTGCCTTTCTCTTTGCTAGAGATTTTGTTTTTGATTTCTTTGCAGCTAACTTCGATTTAACCTTTTTCGAACCCTTCTTTACTATTAACCTCCTATCATTTTTCTTCTTTAAAGAAATCTTATGTTTAACTTTCAAATTATAATTAGTCTTTGTATAATAGATGACTGGTTTTTCGTTATTTCCTATAATCTCAAATCCTTTATTTAAAAGCATCTTTGTTTCTCTCCAGAGTTCTTCTCTGCTTGGAGTACCTAAAATTGCCACTACTACCTTATCTCCTCCTCTTTCTGCAACGCACACAAAACAATGCTTTGCATTCCTTGTATATCCTGTCTTACCCCCAAGGAGATCCTCATCCACCCATAAGAGTCTGTTTGTATTTTTAATGAATATTGAATCTCCAGTTTCTGTATAAATTTGTGTCACACGCGTGCCTATAATCTCTTGAAGTTTAGGATAATTTAGTGCATAACTCATGATAATGGATAAATCGTATGCCGTGGTATATTGCCCCGACGCAGGTAGTCCACTCGCATTAACAAACTTTGTATTTTTTGCTCCTATTTCTTTCGCTTTTTTATTCATAAGTCTCACAAATTTTTTCTCTGATCCTGCAGCGGCTTCAGCAAGAGCAACAGCTGCATCATTTGCAGAACCAACCAACGCTGCATAAAGAAGTTTCTCGACTGATATCCTGTCACCTTCTTTTAAATTAGCTTTATGTGGAGATACACTTGAAGCCTTTCGGCTAACAGTTACTGTAGAGCCCATGTCCAAATTTTCCATCGCAATAATCGCTGTCATCAATTTTACTGTGCTTGCAGGAGGACATTTAAGATATGGATTTTTTGCATAAAGTATTTGACCATTTGAGGCATCCATTACAACAAATGACCGGGATTTAGATTTTTCTGAAGCAATAACAAATGATAAATGACCATTGATTAAGATAAACATTAAATAAGAGGTAAAAATAACTAAAAAACGATAACCAATTGTCAATATAGGTTTCATTTTCACTAATTACCTCACCTTTAGGGTCGCGAGACTCAATAAAGCCAGAATTATACCTATAATCCAAAATCTCACTATCACTTTCGGTTCAGGCCATCCCTTTAATTCAAAATGATGATGGATAGGTGCCATTTTAAAAACTCTCTTTCCTGTTAGTTTATAGGAGGCAACCTGTAGCATAACGGAGACCGTCTCTATAACAAAGATCCCTCCAACTATCGCAAGAACAATCTCATGTTTTGTTATTATTGCAAGTGTTCCAAGTGCGCCGCCAAGACCGAGTGACCCAACATCACCCATAAACACTTCCGCAGGGTAAGAGTTAAACCATAAAAATCCAAGAGCAGCACCGAACATTGCACCACAGAAAACAGTCAATTCACCTGTACTCGGCAGATATAAAACTTGAAGATACTGTGCTAACCCTTTGTGTCCTGAAATATAGACAAGTGCTCCGTTTGCTAATACTGCAATGGCCACAAGTCCTATTGCAAGGCCATCTATTCCATCCGTTAAATTAACAGCATTAGACGAACCAACCATAACAATTATTGAAAATGGTATATAAAAGATTCCGAGATCAAAAAGCCATTTTTTAAAAAAAGGAACACTCAAAATGTCATTATAAGGGTCCTTCGGATTTAGATATAAAAATACCCCTATAATAAAAGCGAGTAATATTTGAAGACCGAATTTGTGATATCCCCTAAGACCCTTGTGACTTTTCCTCCTTATCTTCAAATAATCATCAATTAATCCAATAGTTCCAAATCCTATAAGTGATGCGATCATTATTAATACGTATATATTTTTTAGGTCACCCCATAATATTATCGAAAAAAGAATGCTAACTATTATCAAAAGTCCACCCATCGTTGGGGTTCCTGCTTTTGCCATGTGAGCCTTTGGACCATCATCTCTAATATGCTGAGTGAAACTTAATTTTCTAAGCCTGTTTATAATCCAGGGCCCAAATATAAGCGAAAATAGTATTGCAGTCAGAATAGCGAGTGATGTCCTGAACGTAATATATCTGAATACGTTTAATGGAGAAAACCAATCGTGTAAATTATATAACAAACTATAAAGCATAGTGGCCCAGTATCCTTTCCATGTTCATACCTCTCGAACCTTTTATTAAGACTGTGTCACCTTCCTTGCAAATCTCCTTCAAGACCTTTGCTGCTTCATCTGCATTTGTAACCCTATAAACGGTTTTTTTAAACTCTGACGCAGCTAAACTCATAGATGGTCCAACAGCTACAAATACATCGATGAGAAGCTCAGAAAGTAACTTACCAAGCTCTCGATGAGCGTTTTCTGTATAAGAGCCAAGTTCAAGCATATCACCAAGAACGGCAATCTTCCTTCCATTGGCTACTCTCACTAACTCTCTTAAAGCACATTCCATCGATGTTGGGTTGGCGTTATATAAATCACATATAAACTTGATCCCGTTGATTTCTCTACTTTCAAACCGCATTGGTACACCAGCAAAGGATTCAACAGCACTTTTTATCCCTTGAAGATCGATATCAAAGATATGTCCTATTGAGGCAGCGGCAAGTATGTTGTAAATATTGAAAAAACCTGATATCTTGGGATTTATCTCTATTGCCTCTTCCCCAATCAGTAAAGTAAAAATAGAGCCATTTTTAAGAACTCTTATATCTTTAGCGCTCACCTCGCAACCGACTTTCATCCCGTATGTGACTAATTTTCCTTTAAAACCAGATTCGCGTACTCCTTTTAATAAAAAGGAATCATCAGCATTTACAACAACAACATCAACAAATTCCAGAAGCTCAAGTTTCGTTTTTCTAACCGTTTCAAGATCTTTAAATCCTTCCAGATGAGCCTTACCTATGTTAGTCAAAACACCATATTTAGGGCTTGATATCTCACAAAGTTCCTTTATATCTCCAGGACGGCTTGCGCCCATCTCGAGAACAGCTATTTCATCATCTTCCTCTAAATTAACCAAACTTAATGGAAGACCTATATGATTATTCAGATTACCTTTGTTTTTTAAAACCTTATACTTAGTGCTTAAAATTGAAAAGATGAGTTCCTTTGTTGTAGTCTTGCCATTGGAACCGGTAATACCAATGACAGGGAGATCCTTTTTTATACAAATCGAATGTGCAATATTCTGGAGGGCCTTAAGCGTATCATGCACATATATTATTGTTTTTCCATTTATTAGTTTTTCTAAATTAGTGCTAATTATTGCACCACTTCCCTTACTTAATGCCTCTTTTATAAAATCATGTCCGTCAAATCTTGTGCCTTTCAGAGCTATAAACAATTCACCCTCTTTTATACTTCTGGAGTCTATCGAAATTCCGGTAAAGGAGTGGGCTTCCTTTTGAAGTACTTTTCCTTCTGTCGCTTTTATTATGTCCTCAATATTTAAAGTTGCCATATTTCTTTGTCTTTATTCTAATTTAGATATATTTAATAAGATGTAATTCATTGCACTTTTTAAATTAATCTATAAGATTTCTTCTGCGAGCCTGCATCCTTTCTTTAATAAATTGTTCTGCAAAAATCCTGTCACTGAATTCATATCTTATACCTTTTATCTCTTGATAATCTTCGTGTCCCTTCCCTGCAATGAGAATGATGTCGCCTTTTTCAGCCATCTCTATTGCTTTTTTGATCGCCTCTTTCCTGTCTGGCTCTACTATATAATTTCTATGTGTAATACCATTCTGAATATCTTTTATAATCTCAATCGGGTCTTCAAAGCGCGGGTTGTCAGAAGTTATAATCACAAAATCGCTCAGCCTTGTTGCAATTTCACCCATAATAGGCCTTTTACCCCGATCCCTGTTGCCACCACAACCAAATACAGTAATAATACGTCGAGAAATCGAGTCTGTATTCATGCCCTTACCAGTGCGAGCAGTATTTTGTATATTTGAATTAGATTTTTTAACCTCCGAATTTTGAGTATAGACTGGGGACAATTTTAGTAGTTCTTTTGCAGTAAGTATCAGTCTCTCGAGGGCATCTTCAGTATGAGCATAATCAACAATGCACAAGAAATCCTGTCCTAAATCAACTTTTTCAAATCTTCCTTTAATCGTTTTTATTTTTTCTATGCCCTCAACAACTACTTCCCATGGAACACCGAGAGCGATTGCTGATCCCGCAGCAGACATTATATTATAAACATTAGGAATACCTGTAAGATGGGAGGAAATCCTATAACTTTTATTACGAAATATAATCTGAAATCTCAATCCATCGAAAGTGTTTTTAATATCATCTGCTACTAAATCTGCTTCCTTTCTTAATCCATAAGTCAATATCTTAAGCCTGGAATCTGATTTTGTTATTTCATATTTTAATATTCTTCCATAATCATCATCGAGATTTATAATGGCTACTCCTTCATTTTTAAGAAGTTCAAAGAATAGCCTTTTTTTTGCTTGGAAATAAGCTTCCATAGTCCTGTGAAAATCAAGATGGTCTCTTGTAAGATTGGTAAATACAGCAACTTGAAAAGGGGTTCCATCTACCCTATATTGTGCAAGTGCATGAGAAGACACTTCTGAAATGATATAATTGCATTCAGATAGAAGCATGTCTTTAAGAAGTTTCTGAAATTCAGGAGACTCTGGGGTTGTGTGTATTGCTGGATAAACTTTATCTTTTATCATATATTGTATTGTTCCAATCAAGCCTATGTTCTTACCCCAGCAATCGAGTATAGACTTGAGAATATAACTTGTTGTAGTTTTTCCATTAGTTCCTGTAATACCTATAAGCGTAAGATGCTCTGATGGTCGCTCATAAAAGTTATTAGATATATATGCCAGTGTCTTCCTGCTGTTTTTTACTTTTATAAATGCTATTTTTTCCAATTCTAAAGGTACAGGTGAAAATTTCACAATGGATGAATTACCATTGCTCAATGATTTATAATTAACTGGTTTTTCATGAACTACAGCAGTAGCTCCTTTTTTTATTGCTTCCAATATAAAATTATGGCCATCATTTTTCTCACCCTGTATAGCTATAAATAGGTACCCTTCTTCAACTTTTCTCGAATCGTAGGCCAACCCCCTGATGTTTTGCGCCATAGCTATCTCCTCATTTTTGCATTTAATATTTATTATTTCGCAATCCCTCAAAAGTTCACGGAGTATCATATGCTAATATCGCTGGCTCATGTAGAAGATCATGCTCTATTGGCACATCGAGATATGACAGCGCCTGATTCGCAATCTCTCTAAAAACCGGGCCTGCAACTACACCTCCATAAATTTGACCCTTTGGTTCATAAATCACAATAATCATCGCTATTTTAGGATTATCAGCAGGCACAAAACCCACGAATGAACTTACATATTTTTCCTTCGAATATCGTCCTGTCTTCGGATCGATGATTTGTGCAGTGCCAGTCTTACCTGCAACCTCATTACCCCTCACTGAAGCATTTATACCCGTACCACCCTCTTCTACAACACTTTTCAATATTTCTTTAAAACGGTTTGCAGTCTTTTCAGAAATAACACGTTTTGCATCTCTATGGTCATTTGAAAAAATGACCTGACCATCCGGTGTAAGAATTCTTGAAACCAAATAAGGTCTGACGAGATAACCTCCGTTTGCAATGACTGAATAAACCCTCAACATCTGGAGTGGAGTAACAGCAACTTCTTGGCCGATTGAGATTGCACCAATAGATGTTCCTGACCATTTTTCGGGTGGATATATCCATCCTGAAACTTCCCCTGGAAGATCAATGCCAGTTTTTTCCCCTATACCTAATAATTTTGAATATTTGTATATTCTTTCTTTGCCAAGTTTCATACCTATCATTATAGAACCCACATTGGAAGATTTTTGTATAACTTCTTTAAAAGTGATAATCCCGTTCTTATGAACATCACGAATAATCTTGCCGCCAACTTCAATCTTCCCTGCACTGACATCAAACAATGTATCAGATGTTACAATCCCTTCCTCGATCGCAGCTACCCCTATAACTGTTTTGAAAGTTGAGCCAGGTTCATAACAATCTGTTATAGCCCTATTCCTTTTTGCAGAATCGCTTGCTTTTCCTATCATGTTAGGATTATATGTGGGCCTGTTAGCAAGAGCCAATATTTCACCTGTAAATGGGTTCATCATTATAGCCGTTGCAGCCTTAGCACGCCATTTCAATATAGCCTTATCAATCTCTTTTTCTAAAATTCGTTGGAGAACTTCATCAATCGTCAAAATGATATTATTTCCCTTGGCCTCAATATCAACTCCCTGAGAGAGGGTTCTCCCGAGTGCATCTCTTCCAAAAAAAACCTTTCCACCCTCTGTTTTAAGATATTTGTCGTATTTAAGCTCTATGCCTTCGAGTGCCTGGTTTTCAATTCCAACGGCGCCAATTACGTGGGAGGCAAGTTCATCCTTCGGATAAAATCTTTTAGCTTCCGGAACAAATCCTAAACCTTTAATATCGAGCTTTTTTATTTTATCAGCCGTTGCTGGATCAAGTTTTCTGTCTATCCAGACAAATCTTCCCCCTTCCGAAATTTTAGAAATGATGTCTGCCGGTCTTTTAGACATCAACGATGCGAGTATCTTAATTTTGTCATCTTTGTATTGAAAATCTTTTGGATCGCAATACAGCGATTCCAATTCTAAATTTAGCGCTAATTCTCTACCACGTCTATCAAATATCATGCCTCTTCTCACCAGTCTTTCTTCAACCTTGATATGCTGTTGCTCAGCCTTTTTAGAAAGTCTTTTATGATTAAACAACATCAAATCAGAAAGGCGAAGAAATACTAAAAAGAAACTGAAAATAATCGCGGTATTAACAATTATAGCCCTCTTTCTGTTCATCCCCCTACCTCTTCTCTTAAGGTTCAGGCAATGAACTTTCCCTCAGAGACGTTTTAAATGGCACATACCTCTTTTGTTTATCTATATGTATTACCTTTATTCTGTCAGGAATAATAAATGTGTTTTTCTTATTTAAAGATGTCTCTAAACTTTTAAAAGATATCAGCGTAGTTTTTTCAGCAAGCAATAATTTTCTTTCCTTGAGACAATCTTTCTTTATTTTTTCAAGTTCTCCAATACTGTACTCTAATTTCAGCACACTTGATCGGACGTACACAAGGCAAAATAAACTTCCAATTAAAAGAACTATTAAGAAAATTTTAAAAATGAACAGGTATTTATTTTCTTCATAACCTGTGCGAATCATAATTTCTCCGCTGCCCTAAGTTTTGCGCTCCTTGAAGAAGGATTTGCCTTAATCTCTTCAAGAGACGGGACTATTGGCTTCTTTGTTATAACTTTCAGTAATCCTTTTTTTGAATTCTCAACAATGAATTTTTTCACAATCCTGTCTTCCAGTGAATGATACGAGATGACGCACAATCTTCCGCCTTTTTTAAGTAATCTCACAGATGCATCGAGACCGGCTTGAAGTTGAGCTAATTCTTGATTTACCTCTATCCTCAAGGCCTGAAATGTTCGAGTAGCAGGGTGAATTCTACCTCTTTTACCGTATATGCGCTCTACAATCCTTGCTAATTCAGAACAGGTGTTTATCGCTCTTTTATTTCTTTGCTCTACTATCGCCCTTGCTATCTTTTTAGAAAGTCGTTCTTCTCCACATTCTCTAAGGATTCTTTCTAATTCTCTTTCAGGATATTTATTAACAATATCCCACGCAGATAGAGTCTGTGTTCTATCCATCCTCATATCCAACCTTTCATCCGAAATAAAACTGAATCCTCTTTTCGCATTCTTTAATTGCAGTGTTGAAACCCCCAGATCTAAAAGAATTCCATCTACTTCGTTTATCCCTTCATTAAAAACAATCACATCCATATCCGAAAAATTGCCCTTTTTTAAAATAACTCTTTCATTCGACAATCTTCTTGAAGCTATGTCTAATGAATCATCATCCCTATCAATGCCTATAATTTTTCCTTCTGGTCCTATCAGAGATAAAATATTCTCTGCGTGTCCCCCAAGCCCTACTGTTGCATCTATATAAATCCCATCCTGCCTTGGCTCAATAATCTTTAAAACCTCTTTCTGTAAAACAGGCAGATGAGTTATCTCTATTACTAAATCTCCTTTTAATAGTATTTAAAGACCAAAAGCTATAAGTCTCTCTTCGATGCTTTCCCTATCTATTTTTTCAGGGTCAAAAAATGCATCCCATTCATTTCTGTCCCATAATTCAATCCTGTCTATCTGGCCTGCAAGAACTACATTATTATTTATGTTTGCATCCTCTCTTAAGGCAACGGGAATAAGTATCCTGCCTTGTTTATCCATTTCTGTTTCTACGGCCGATGCAATTACTCTTCTTAAAAAGTATCTAATAGCTTTATCCGAGCGGGGTTTATTTCTTACCTGTTCCTGGAGTTTGTTCCACTCTTCAAATGGATATATGTAAAGACATTTATCAAATGGTGCATTTGTAATGTATAATTTAGGGCTATAATTACTTGATATAATTTCTCTGAAGGGAGCAGGGATAATGATTCGTCCTTTTGAATCAACATTAAAATAATATTTGCCCGAGAAAGCCGGCACCTTTCCTCCCACTTTCTACCACTTTATACCACATCAATATTAGTGTGAGAAAAAGGGAATGTCAAGAAAAAAATATAATATGCTATATTATGTATCGTTAATTTACAGGTGATACTATATATTGGTAATAAAAGATGCTACTAAAAAATTTTATTTTTCGCTTCATTAATATCCTTTTAACTAATAGCTCTACAAATATTTCTATCCATATAACAACAAAGAATAATTTAATAATCTTTTCGGGTTAAATAAATTGGATCATCTCCAAAAAAGTTGGTAAGATCATGAGGATTCGAGGGGTCAAGGAGTCAAGGATTCGAGGGAAATGCTTAAGAATTACAAAGACTTAAAAGTTTGGCAAAGGTCTTATCAACT
>FWPV01002300.1_pt1 | contig 47506 bp, 30 predicted proteins | sample 2228371 | NCBI WGS metagenome assembly FWPV01 (sample SAMEA103939776, study PRJEB20133) | metagenome | reverse complement strand
AGCTCGGGAGTTTACGGACGAGATCCGCCAAATTTTAGCCGAGCTGAGGCTCAAAAAATCAAACTGGCCCGAAAACATAGCCCTTCCACAGCAATTCACCAGTTTGAAGCCTGGATCAGGGCCACAGGCTTTTGCCTACTTTTGGCCTTCAAAAGTAGGGGAAGCATAAATAACCGAGCGATGTCACTAGGGGCAACTAGGTTGACTTTCTCAGAAAATCTCCCGTGTCCTTGCGGTGAACCCCGAACACTCGTGCTGAGCTTGTCGAAGCATCGAACCACGAACACCCCTCAATTAAACAATTAATCAATTAATCAATTCGACAACCATCCTCCTTGCGCTGGCTTCAACTTTTCTATTCAAACTCATGACCCTACGCCAGCGCCCAACTCAAACATAATTTCCAAATCCAGGGGTTGAGGTTGGTGAGCGAAGTCGAACCAAACCCCTGGCAATAGAATCTCATGCCTACGGCATTTCATCCCCGCACCATGGCCTGCGTCCTCAAAGACCGCTTTTTCTATTCCTTTGGCTCTTGCAATATTCAAAAAGAGCGGCCTCTAAACTTACCCAATTCCAAAGCTTACTCGTGATCCCGTGGCCTTTGATACTTCCTGTTTTTGCGTGACACACCTCCCTTACTTCCCAACTCCCAAACCCCCAAACCCCCAAACTCCCAAACTCCCATACCTTCCAACTCCCATTCTAAAAACAGATTCTTCAATAAAATCTGAACAGAACAGAATTTTTGTTAATAACTCATAAACAAAATGGGCTTTTTGCTAATAAATCTTCTGAAAAACTTGACAGCGAATTTCAAATCGCTCACCTTTGATGCGTGAATAAATTCCTTATCCGGTTTCTGTTGTCCTTTGGCCTGCTGATCGCAGTAGGGCTGACTCAGATTTTTTCTCCGGTCTATTTTGGGGTTTTGGGCTATCAAAGTCAAGCGGCCTTTCCGGCTGAATACCACGATCATCAGGCCCAAGCTCATTTTCATTCCCAATCCTTTGGGATGCAGGATTCAGGGATTTTCCCTCTCCAAAAGGATGTCTCCGAGTTTGAAATTGAAGAAGAATCCGTCGTTCTTCCCTTTCTTTTTCCGGCAATCTCCGGACAGCATGATGAATTAAGCATAGGTTTCAGTCTGATCTCTGATCAGTTGGATTTTATTCGCTTCAATAAAAATTACTTTTTAACCACCCCGGTCAGGATCCACCTGATGAATTGCACGCTCACGATTTAAGATTGATTTTTTTCTTCCCCGAGAGAAATTCACACTACTTTCTTTTCCATAGAGTCTGAATCAAATATTGACTTTTTCCTGCGGGCAAAAATCAATTTTCTATTCTGAATTCATGGGTATCAAAAATTGTATATCCATTTGATATAAAGGGAATTAGTGAGTTTTTTTCTGGCCTATTTAGGCTGCTATCTATTATCAGCCATTGGGGCAAGACCGAGCTTTTGCTCCCACATCACTCACAAATCTTAAATTAAAATCATCACGATGACATCTCGATTCATCTCCTTTTTGGGGCTTTTCAGCCTCTTAATAGCATCTGCATGCCATTCTTCTCACAGTGGTCACCATGAAAACGGTACGTTTATGACTACCAGTCCGATTGTCAAAGACACGCTGGTGTATAAGGAATACGTCAGTCAAATCCAGTCCATTCAGCACATCGAGCTTCGGGCATTGGAAAAGGGCTACCTCCAAAACAGCTATGTGGACGAAGGTCAAGCTGTGAAAAAAGGCCAACTGCTTTTCCGCATTATGCCGGTTATTTACCAAGCAGAAATGCAAATGGCAAAAGCGGAGGCCAGTTTTGCCGAAATCGAATTTCTCAACACCAAAAGCCTGGCCGACAGCAACGTGGTCTCTGCCAATGAACTTGCCCTGGCAAAAGCCAAACTGGATAAAGCCAATGCTGAACTCCAACTCGCCCAAGCCCACCTCAGTTTTACTGAAATCCGGGCTCCTTTTGACGGTATCATGGGACGGTTTGAAGTACGGCTCGGAAGCTTGCTGGATGAAGGCGAACTCCTCACCACCCTATCAGACAACCGCAACATGTGGGTCTATTTCAACGTGCCCGAAACCGAATACCTCGATCTAGCCGGCAATGCTTCGCTGGTAAAGCTTCCTGAAGTAATCTTGGAAATGGCCAATAAAAGGAACTTTGACCAGTCAGGAGCAATCACGGCGATCGAATCCGACTTCAACAATGAAACGGGGAATATCGCCTTTCGGGCTACCTTCCCCAATCCAAAGGGTCTCCTCCGGCACGGGGAAACGGGCAATGTCAAAATGCCGATCCCTTTGCTGCAAGCTATGATTATCCCGCAAAAGGCCACTTTTGAGGTGCTTGACCGACGCTTTGTCTATGTAGTGGATGAAAGTGGAAAGGTGACTTCCAAGGAAATCACTGTGCTCAATGAGTTGCCCCATCTCTATGTGATTGCTGCTGAGGGCTTAAGTGCTGACGATAGGATTTTGATCGAAGGTCTCCGAAGGGTTGAAAATAATCAGACGATCAAGTTTGAATGGATCGCTCAGGAGAAAGTCTGGAAAGAACTGAATTCACTTCACGCGGAGTAATCCCCAAAATTCAACATCCATGTTTAGTAAATTCATTCAACGGCCGGTCTTGGCGATAGCCATTTCCTTGGCCATTATTTTCCTGGGGGTACTCTCGATGATCTCGCTCCCGGTTTCCCAGTTTCCGGAGATCGCTCCACCCCGTGTCAATATCTTCATCGCCTATCCTGGCTCCAGTGCGGATGTGCTGGTGCAGTCTACGCTCGTTCCACTTGAACGAGCCATCAATGGGGTGCAGGGTATGCAGTACATCATTTCCGATGCGACTAGTGCCGGGGAAGCCACGATCCAGATCGTATTCGAGCCGGGAACTGATCCTAATGCAGCAGTAGTCAATGTCAAAACCCGCGTGGATCAAGTCATGAATAACCTGCCTCCGCTCGTACAGCGGGAGGGGGTCATCATCACCCCGATCCAACCGAGTATGTTGATGTATGTCAACTTGTTCAGTACGGATAAAAACGCCGATGAAAAGTTCCTATACAACTATGCCAACGTGCATATTCTACCCGAACTCCAACGAATCAACGGCATGGGGCGGGCTCAAATCCTCGGTAGCCGACAATATGCCATGCGAGTTTGGCTCAAGCCGGATCGTATGCGGGCGTATAACATTTCCACCGAGGAAGTCCTGGAAGCGATCGACGAGCAAAGTGTGATTGGTCGTCCAGGCCGATTGGGGCAAGCCTCCGGCAAAACTGCCCAGTCTCTGGAATATGTGCTCACCTATCAGGGACGATTCAACAAGCCGGAGGAATACGAGGAAATTATAGTTCGAGCCAATCCCGAAGGTGAGATTCTCAAGCTCAAAGATCTGGCTGAAGTGGAACTGGGTTCTGAGTTTTTTGACATCTACTCCAATAAGGATGGCTACCCCGCAGCCTCCATCGTACTCAAACAAAATATCGGCAGTAATGCCAGCAAAGTGATCGAGGAGGTAAAGCTTCGCCTGAAGGAAATGGAATCGGATTTTCCTCCGGGTATGACTTATGAGATCAACTATGACGTGTCCAAGTTTGTGGATGCTTCGATTGATAAGGTCATGCATACCCTTTTGGAGGCATTTGTGTTGGTGGCCTTGGTCGTATTTCTCTTTTTGGGCGATTGGAGATCAACCTTGATACCGGCGATTGCAGTCCCGGTTTCGCTGATTGGGGCTTTTCTTTTCATGCAGCTCTTTGGACTGACGATCAATTTGATCACGCTCTTTGCCTTGGTGCTGGCTATCGGGATTGTGGTCGATGATGCGATAGTAGTCGTAGAGGCCGTTCATGCTAAAATGGCCGAGGAGCATCTTTCTCCCTACAAGGCCGTCAAGAAGGTATTGGGAGAAATCAGTGGTGCCATCATTGCGATTACCCTGATCATGACTGCGGTATTTGTGCCGGTGGCCTTTATGACCGGACCAGTCGGGGTGTTCTATCGGCAGTTTGCCATCACCATGGCGAGTTCCATCATTCTTTCCGGGGTGGTTGCCTTGACGCTGACTCCGGTGCTTTGTGCCATGATTTTGAAAAATGATCATGGTAAGCCCAAACGCAAAACTCCCATCGACCGCTTTCTGGATTGGTTTAATGCCAAGTTTGAGAAACTCACGGGAAAATATACCGGGCTGTTGACCAAAATTGTTGATCGCAGAGTGGTCACTTGGGGGATTCTGGTTGCTTTCGCTCTAGGTATAGTTGGAGTTAATACGATTTTGCCCTCAGGTTTTATCCCCAATGAAGACCAAGGGATGATCTATGCGATTATCCAAACACCTCCGGGTTCCACGCTCGAGCGAACCAATGAAATCTCTCAAAAACTTCAGCAAATCGCTGAGGAAGTAGAGGGAATTCAGTCGGTTTCTTCGCTTGCCGGTTACGAAATTCTGACCGAAGGCCGTGGTTCCAATGCAGGTACCTGTCTCATCAACCTCAAGGACTGGTCAGACCGGGAAAACTCAGTTCATGAAATCATTGAAGAACTGGAAGACAAAACCAAGGATCTGGGCGCAGTGATCGAGTATTTCGAACCGCCGGCTGTACCGGGCTACGGTTCTTCGGATGGTTTTTCACTCCGGCTTCTGGACAAGAATCCCACCGTGGATTACCTGGAATTTGATAAGGTCAACAAGGATTTTATGGCCGAGTTGGGAAAAAGGCCGGAGCTCAGTGGGCTTTTCACCTTTTTCGCAGCCAATTATCCGCAATTCGAACTCAAGATTGACAATGAACTGGCCATGCAAAAGGGAGTCTCCATCGGCAAAGCCATGGAAAACCTCAACGTGCTGATTGGCAGTACCTACGAGCAGGGCTTTATCCGATTCAACACCTTCTACAAAGTCTATACTCAGGCAGCGCCCGAATACCGCAAAATGCCAACGGATATTCTCAACCTGTTCATCAAAAGCGAGCATGGAGAGATGGTTCCCTATTCGGCTTTTATGAAAATGGAGAAAAAGCAAGGGCCCAACGAAATCACCCGATTTAACCTTTACACCTCTTCTTCCATTCGTGGGGTACCCGCATCAGGCTATACCAGTGGTGATGCCATCAAGGCTATCCAAGAAGTAGCTGCGCAAACCTTGCCTAAAGGCTATGACATCGCTTGGGAGGGACTGTCCTATGACGAATCCCGTCGGGGAAATGAAGCCATTTACATCTTTGTAGTCGTTTTGATCTTCGTGTATTTGGTCTTGGCCGCCCAGTACGAGAGTTTTATCATTCCTCTGGCAGTGGTGCTTTCACTTCCTGCGGGGATTTTTGGATCCTTCTTCCTCCTCGAGGGTATGGGACTGGCCAATGATATCTATGCCCAGATTGGCCTGATCATGCTGGTCGGGTTGTTGGGGAAAAATGCCGTGTTGATCGTGGAATTTGCGGTACAAAAACACCAACAGGGTGCAACCGTGCTTGAGGCTGCTATCGAAGGAGCAAAGGTGAGATTCAGACCAATTTTGATGACTTCATTTGCATTTATCGCCGGTCTGATTCCATTGGTGATCGCCACAGGACCGGGAGCAATTGGAAACCGAACCATCGGTTCTTCGGCTTTGGGCGGGATGCTTTTCGGAACTGTATTCGGGGTGATTATCGTGCCGGGGCTTTATTTCATTTTCGGCAAACTGGCCGAAGGCAAGCACCTGATTCGGGACGAAGACGAAAATCCGCTCAGCGAGGCCCTTGTAGGTAATGATGCCAAAAACACTTCTATCCTGAAGAAACTCAAAAAAATCCTCAAAAAACAAACTTCCCAAGACCATGAAGCCCAGTAAAATAACTCTGCTCGTGGCTATCCTGATGATTGGGATAGTGACGAGCTGCAAAATCCAACAACCTACCAGTCGAGACGCAAAAGCTAATCTTCCTGAGACTTATGCAGGAAGCTCGGATTCCAGTGCTACAGCCAGCAAATCCTGGAGAGATCTAATCACTGATCCCTACCTCAGGGTGCTTATTGATACCGCTTTGGCTAATAATCAGGAGGTCAATATGCTCTTGCAGGAAATCGAAATTGCCAATACCGAGATTATGGAGCGAAAAGGAGAGTACCTTCCTTTTGTCCATATCCAAGCCGGTGCAGGCATGGATAAGGTGGGGCGATATACCCGATATGGAGCCTTGGAGCATGGGGTGGAGATCAAGCCCGGTGAGGAATTTCCGGAACCATTCACTGATTTTCAGATTGGTGCAGTGGCATCATGGGAACTGGATATTTGGAAGAAACTGAGAAATGCCAAAAAATCTGCTCTGCTCAAGTACCTGGCTACGGTGGAGGGAAAAAACTTCATAGTGACCCAATTGGTCTCCGAAATCACCCAGACCTATTATGAGTTGTTGGCTTTGGATAATCAGCTCGATATCCTCAATCAAAATATCGAGATCCAAAAGAATGCGCTGCAGATCGTCAAACTTCAAAAGCAGGCCGCGAAAGTGACGGAATTGGCTGTGAAGCGCTTCGAAGCGGAAGTGGCTAAAAACCAAAGCTTGGTCTTTGACCTGAGGCAGCGAATTTTCGAAGCGGAAAACCGAATCAAGTTTCTGACGGGTAGTCGGGAAATGCCCGTTTTGAGAGATGCTCAAGCATTTATGAGTGCCAATTTGCTGGATGTGAAAAGTGGGGTTCCGTCTCAGCTTCTGAGTAATAGACCGGATATCCGTCAGGCTGAATTGGCCCTGCAGGCAGCTAAAATTGACGTCCAAGTGGCCAAGGCCAATTTCTATCCTTCCTTGGGCTTGAGTGCAGGATTGGGAGTTCAGGCATTTCAACCGGGTTTGTTACTGACCACGCCCAAGTCCTTGATGTATGGATTGGCCGGGGATCTTTTGGCCCCTTTAGTCAATCGAAATGCAATCAAGGCACGCTTTTATGCGGCCAATGCCAAGCAGATGCAGGCTGTTTTGAACTATGAACAGACGGTCTTAAGTGCGTTTTTGGAAGTGAAAAACCAAGCTTCACGAATCCAAAATCTTCAGGGCAACTTTGAGCAAAAAATCAAACAGGTAGAGGCGCTCACCGAGTCCATCAATATTGCCAACAATCTATTCAAATCCGCCAGGGCAGACTATGTGGAGGTGCTTTTGACTCAGCGGGAGGCCCTAGAGTCCAGGATGGAACTTATCGAAACCAAGCTTTCCCAGCACCTTGCCAGCATTAGTCTCTATCAAGCCCTTGGAGGAGGCTGGAGATAATCATCAGCGAAAGCTGAAAGGAGCGATGATTAACTTTCTCTACCAAAAAACACTCGGCCCTTGGTCGGGTGTTTTTTTGTATAAAACCGAATGAAATGCCCACGAGAATGGCTTCTCACACAACTTGTCCCGAACTGGTTTCGGGAGGGAAATGATTAATCAGGGCATTCTCCCGATGAAAGATCGGGACAGCCTATGTAGGCCATTATAAATCGCGCCGTTGGCGCTCAATAAAAGTAAGTTCACCCCAGTTGGTTCCGGTTCTTCAATTCGACAACAGCGCTGAATGCTGCTTCTGGCAGGCAAGTCCGAATCCCTGCGAACTTCGAACTTTGAACTTCGAACGAACGATTTCCCAGTTCCCCGATTCATCGATTCCCCGATTAAACAACTCCCCAATTCTCCAACCGTACCCAAAAAATACCCAGTTGTGGGTATTTTTTCATTGGCTACGATTAGTATTTTTATCGCTCAATTCTTTAGATATGGTTATACAAACTTCAAATGCTACCTTTTTGATCGAGGAATCTCAAATGTCCGACGGATCACTATTTGTTTACGCTGACAATAATTTCGAGCTCCAGAGGCTTTTTTCCAATGCCCAAGTTTTGGATGCCCCTGGCTCGGGTTGGAAGTTTTTGGCGGTAACCTGCAGACAGGAATTAGCCAACGTTTTGATTCATTTGGTAAAGGAGATTGACTACCAAAATTTCTTTCAGTCGAAGGAGGAAATCCACTGATACCGTTTATTTACGGCAAGTGAAAGTTCATTAACATTCTCAAAAAATCTGGTTTTGATGCTTTTTTTTCCGTTTTGGGATGAAAAGCATTTTTTGTTTTAGGTGATGCTTTTTTATGTACACTTTGGAATAAAATACTGAATACAACGGATTTATCACATATAATTCTGAAAAAGACTTATTTTTTTTAATAAAATTTTATCCCCAACTTTCTTTTACAGAAGTACACCTAATCCGCCAAAGCCATGATTAGTACAGCCAATATCGACCAACTGATCCCGGAATTCCTGATGGAATCGGGACATTTCTACCTGATCATCACCGATGTGGAAGGACGTATCCTCAAGGCTAACCGTAACTTTGAGCGTATCGGTGAACAAGCCGTCAACAAGGAATTTTGGAAATACCTTTCCATCAATTCTGCTGAGGAGTTTAATTATTCCTTGGAGCTGATGCTAAGTGCACCGAAGATCACTAGACATTTATTATTGGAACATCCCGGAGTTACCGACCAGAGTTTTTCTCAGGTTTGGTGGGAATTTTCCGTCATAACTACCCCTGATATGGATATTTCCGGAATCATAGGCATTGGAGTAGGCATGCAGTTTCTGGAGCAGGAAATGCCTTGGAATAATCTCGTAGATGTATTGGGTTTTGGAAAAATTACCCTGGACCCTGATTTCAAAGTCAAAGCTTGGGATGAAAAAATAGAATCCTGGTTTAATTCCTCTTCTCAAAACTGGACTGATGCCCCACTTCTAAATCTCCCGCCATTTCGTGGAGGAAATGAGTTAAACTTTGTCCTGAAGAATATTTCTTCTGAAAATAAACCTAAGTGCTTTCTGATACAAACTCGGGAAAGCGAAGGTACTTTCGCTTCTCTATTGGTCAAGGCTCCTGAGGGGTTCCATTTGTTTTTGGTTCCCAAAGAGCTTGCTTCCAATCCCAAATCAGGAAAGGCTCCCTTTAAATCTGCGATTTTGGAATCAATTCCTCAGTCGGTTTTGGTGCTGGATTCTTCAGGTAAACTTGTCCAGCAAAATGAACTGGCAAAAAATCTGGGTAGAATCTGGAAGGGTAGGGCATACTCCGAGGGACACCTGCTCAACTTCCCCAACCAATCCAATAGATTCAATAAGCTCCAAAAAGCTATCGATGAAGCAAAGTCAGGTGTAGAATCGGATCTAGAACTCAAACTCCTGATGCCGGACAAAGAATTTGCCTTCTGGAAAGCTTCCGTCAAAGTGCTTAATTCTGAAGAAAATGATGGGTTTCATATCCTCATTTTTGTGAACGAAATTTCATCCTATAAGCATGAGCAGATTCAACTCAATCGGGAAAATGAGCGACTGCGGGAGCTTGCTCTCAGTCCTTCGCATATCCTTCGGGGACCGCTCTCCAGTATCCTGGGGATTTTGGAATTGATCAATCCCAAGCAGCTTGATGATGAAGGCCAAAAGCTGTTTGGCTACCTCAAACCTTTAGCCACCGAATTGGATCAAACGATCCGACAACATGCCAAAAAAATGAGTGCTTTTGATTAAGCTCAAAGCGTTATAAAAAAAACAGAAACCTGTCAGGATTAGCCATCCTGACAGGTTTCTGTTTTTTATCCAAATGAACCGATTTTTATGGATCCCTTTTGGAGATTTTTAAGCCTACAGATTCTACTCCTTTGAGACTTTCTTGTCTCATGTATTGATAGATGATCACTTGGCTAGTAGGGAGAGGCAAGTCTATAGGCAAAGAGTCCAGTTTGGTAAAGGAATTTCCAAAACCTTCTCCCAAAGGTTTACCGGATTTGGAATCAAACAACGGCATGTTAATCAGCTTTTTTTCCAAAACGGTATCCGAAGAATCCTTGGCAATCACCGTGAGGTAAAGATTGGAAAAAGGATACGCTTCATTGTATTTGACCCCAATAAAAGTCAAAGGAGAGGAATCAAAATCAACCTTTTTCAGGTCAAATGACGCCGAATCGGTCATTTTCCATTCGGCTTTTTCAAAGGAGCGATACTGCTCATAGAGGCGGCCATCTCCACAGCTGCTTAAGAGTGCGGATAGGACTATCCCCATCCAAATCCATTGCTTATTCATTGGAATTGCCGCCATTTGGTCCTTGATTTTTCCGAGGTGGAAATCTCCGTTTATTTTCTTTGGGAGTTCCCGGAGTCGGTTTTTCCTGATTTTCCGCTCTTGGAGTTTGATTTCCTTGATTCGGATTTGGCCGTGGTCTATTCTTCTTTTTCCTTCTGGGATCGGCAGGGGGTTTTTGTTCGCCTGACTGATTGGATACAGAAGGAGGTGCAGCCTGAGCCCGTGGAGGTCTTGCAGGGTTAGGCTGCCGCTCTGCTTGAGGTTTAGGACTGGGTTTGTCTTGATTTTGAACCGGCCTTGGGCCTGCATTCTCTACTGGTCTTCCTCCGGCGGGCTTTTTCTTTTTCTTCTTTTTCTTTTTCGTAGCAAACTTCTGATCCAGGAGTTCCAGTTCTCGGGTGGATTTGGCAGCGAGATCTTCGATTTCGTTTGCATTATCCACTTGAAGGTTGAATACTTTGATGCCCTGTTCATTGAGCTCTTGGATTTCTCTCACTCGGTCGCAGGTGATACTGTGCCAGTCGTTGTCGTTGTTGTAAGAAAACCACATCAGTTTGCGGAAAATATCCGTTTTCTGAAGTTTGGCGGGTCCCTGCTCGGTTTGAAGTGGTCGATCTACTGTCGGGATATCCTTGATGGCATCCATGTAGGTGTCTAGTTCATAGTTGAGGCAGCATTTGAGACGTCCACATTGCCCACTGAGTTTTCCCGGGTTCAAAGAAAGGTTTTGGTATCGTGCCGCGGAGGTTGACACGTTTTTGAAATCAATCAACCAGGTGGAGCAACACAGTTCGCGTCCGCAAACCCCAATTCCACCCAGTCTTCCGGCTTCTTGTCGGAGTGAAATCTGCCGCATTTCCACGCGGATCTTAAACTCCCCGGCGAGCAGTTTGATAAGTTCACGAAAATCAACGCGGTCTTCTGCAGAGTAGTAAAAGGTAGCTTTGGAATTATCGGATTGAAATTCGACATCCGAAAGCTTCATCTGCAAGCCAAGCTCATCGACGATTTGCTTGCTGCGGTAAAGGGTAGGGATCTCCCGGTTTCGGGCTTCCTCCCATTTTTCCATGTCTTTTTCGGTAGCAATGCGGTAGATTTTCGTGATGTTGTCATCGTCTCTGATCTTTCGCTTTTGCATCTGCAGGCGAACCAGTTCACCCTGAAGGGATACATACCCGATATGATGTCCGTTAGGTACATCTACCACTACTGGATCTCCGGTATTCAGGGAGAGGTAGTTGACATTTCGGAAATATTCTTTTCGTCCTCCTTTAAACTTGACTTCCACAATATCAAAATTGTCCACCTGGGGAATACCCATGTGAGAAAGCCAGTCAAAGGAATTCATTTTATTGCAATCGCTCGTGCCGCAAGAACCGCCGCTTTGGCAGCCTCCGGTACCTCCCGAAGAGGTGGAGCAGGTAGTACATCCAGCCATAATCTATCTACAGGGCTTTCGCCTCTTTAAGTTTCTTGGGTTTACTTCTTAAAATTCAACAAATCCTGCCCGATATCTTTTCGATAATAGGCTTTGTTCCAGGAGATTTTTTCTACGGTGCCAAATGTCTTGGTGAGCGCTTCTTCCAATGTCTTGCCCGAGCCCGTCACCGCGATGACCCGACCACCTTGGTTGACCAATTGCTGTTCCGCATTTACCGTGGTTCCTGCATGAAAAATAACGCTTTCAGTCTTTTCGGCAGGTAGGCTGATGGGGAATCCTTTTTCATAGCTGCCCGGATAGCCACCACTCACCATCACCACAGTAGTAGAATAATCGGGTGAAATTTCGATTTGATAATCAGATAGTGTACCTTTTGCAATTCCGGAAAGCAAACCGACAAAATCGCTCGTAATTCTAGGCAATACTGCTTCTGTCTCGGGATCACCCATACGCACGTTGTATTCGATCACGTAGGGATCTCCATGGTTATTCATCAATCCGATAAACAGAAAGCCTTTGTAATCAATCTTTTCCTTTTCCAATCCCGCAATCGTTGGTTTGACCACCCGATCTTCTACTTTTTGCATAAAATCTGCGTCGGCAAAAACCACCGGACTGATGGCTCCCATTCCTCCGGTATTCAATCCTGTGTCACCTTCACCGATTCGCTTGTAGTCCTTTGCTTCAGGCAGTATTTTATAGCTCTTGCCATCAGTGGCCACAAAAACCGACAGTTCGATTCCAGTCAGAAATTCTTCAATGACGACCTTGGACGAAGCATCACCAAACTTGGCATCTACGAGCATTTCCTTGAGGGAAGCTTTGGCTTCCTCCAAGGTCAGGCAAATCAAGACCCCTTTTCCGGCAGCCAAACCATCTGCTTTGAGTACGATGGGAAGGTTCTGTTTTTCCAAATAAGCCAAGCCAGCCTCAAGCTGATCGGCGGTAAACGTCTCATAGGCGGCTGTTGGGATACCATTTCGCTGCATAAACCGCTTCGAAAAGTCCTTGCTGCCCTCGAGAGTTGCCCCGAGTTGTGATGGACCTACGATCGGTAGATTGGCAGTTTCCGGTTGGGATCGGAAGAAATCCACGATTCCTTTGACCAAGGGTTCCTCCGGACCGACTACGATCAGATCGATGGAATTTTCCAAAACAAATGCAAGCAATCCCTCGAAATCTGTCGCTGAGTGGGAAATATTGATTGCAATTTCAGCAGTTCCGGCATTTCCCGGAGCCACAAAAAGACGGGTACAAGCCGGGCTTTGTACAATTTTCCAAGCAAAGGCATGTTCTCTGCCTCCGCTTCCCAATAAGAGTATATTCATTGACTAATGACTAGTTAATTGGCATGTTCGGAAATGAATTTGATGCGATAGACCCGAAGTTCATCTTCGGCAAAATCCTCATCAGACAATTCTTCCAATGCCGTTTTGATATGATCGGTTTCTGCATTCATGAAGTAGTCATGGAGGATGTCTTCGCGCTCTTCGTCCATGATGTGGTGAATGTAGTAATCGATGTTTAGTTTAGTTCCGCTGTAGATGATCTGCTCTACTTCTTGGAGTAGTTCTGTCATGCTTAAGTTGAGATTTATGGCAATCTCATCCAGGTCGATTTTGCGGTCAATCTGCTGGATAATGGAGATTTTCACCTTTGATCGGGTACCCGAGGTTTTGACTACCACTTCTGAAGCGGTTTCAATCTCGTTTTCCTCCACATAGGTAGCGATAAGCTTAAGGAAAGGTGCGCCAAACTTCGCGACTTTTCCCATTCCGACACCATTGATTTGCGCAAGTTCTTCTTTGGTAGTCGGATAGACCGTGGACATTTCTTCCAAGGATGGATCTTGGAAAATGACATAAGGAGGCAATCCCTTGGTTTTTGCTAATCGCTTTCGTTCTGCCTTGAGTAGTTCAAAGAGCTTTTCGTCGTAGGCTGGTCCAGTACTGATCGGAATATCTGCGGTTTCGGCTTCCGTGAGCTTTTCGAAGTCATGATCCTTGTAAAGATCTACCCGATAAGGCGCATCCAGGAATTCCTTCCCTTTTGGAGTCACTTTTAGCAGACCATAATTTTCAATATCCTTTTCCAGGAATGCTAAAATCATCGCCTGACGGATAATGGATGTCCAATGCTTGGCCGATTCGTCTTTGCCTTTACCATAGACTGGTAGAAGATCATGTTTGTAGCTTTCTACATATTCGTCCATTTCTCCCTGAATCACCTTCACAATGTGCTCGAGACCAAACCGTTCTTTGGTCTGTAATACCGCTTCCAGGGCTACTTGGAGAAACTCCATTCCTTCGAAAGTCTCTCGCTCACGCTTACAGTTGTCACAAAATCCGCAGTCTTCATTCAGGGTCTCCCCGAAGTAATTCAAAATGAATTTTCTCCGACATACACCCGTCTCCGCATAGGCAGACATCTCCTGAAGTAGGATTTTGGCATTTTCCCGCTCCGTGACGGCCTTGTCTTTGTTAAACTTGTCCAGTTTGATGATGTCCTCGTATCGGTAAAACATCAGGCAATGCCCTTCCAAACCGTCACGACCCGCACGACCTGTCTCCTGATAATAGCCCTCCAGGGATTTTGGCACATCGTAGTGAATCACGTAGCGTACGTCAGGCTTGTCGATGCCCATCCCGAAAGCAATCGTCGCCACGATGACGTCTAGCTCTTCATTGAGAAAGTCATCCTGAGTTTTGATCCGGATTGCCGAATCCAATCCTGCATGGTAGGGGGCTGCATTGATCTGATTGACCTGCAGCAATTGGGCGATTTCCTCGACTTTCTTTCTGCTGAGGCAGTAGATGATGCCGGATTTGCCCTTGTGCTGCTTGATAAATTTAATCAAAGCCTTTTTGGACTCATTCTTGACCTTGGGCCGGACCTCGTAGAATAGATTGGTTCGGTTAAAGGAAGACTTGAACAAATCCGCCTCTTCCATTTGCAGGTTTTTCTGGATATCCTGCTGCACTTTTGGCGTGGCTGTGGCAGTAAGCGCTATGATGGGAAGCTTGGGGCCGAGCTGACCTACGATGGATTTGATTTTGCGGTATTCAGGACGGAAATCGTGCCCCCATTCGGAAATACAATGCGCTTCATCGATGGCTACAAAGCTCAGCTTGGCAGATTTTAGAAACGTGATGTTTTCCTCTTTGGTGAGTGATTCCGGAGCTACATACAGCAACTTGGTGATACCTTTGAGTACCTCATTTTTCACCTTTGTAGCTTCCGACTTGGTCAGCGTAGAGTTGAGAAAATGAGCATTGACTCCCACGGAATTGAGTTGGTCCACCTGGTTTTTCATCAGGGCAATCAAGGGCGAAATCACGATCGCTGTACCCTCCTGCACTACGGCCGGAAGCTGATAGCAAAGTGATTTGCCCGCGCCTGTGGGCATGATGACGAAGGTATTCCTGTCCTTGAGCAGGTTGTCAACGATCAGTTCCTGAGTGCCTCGGAACTGACTGAATCCAAAGATTCTTTTAAGTTCAGCTTTTACTTTTTCCTCCACTTGAAGAAAGGTCTAAAGGGTGATGAAAAACCTGAAACCAGGAATGAACGATTCTTTTATACCTTTGTGCAAAATTAGTGATTAACGCAGGCAAAATTGAATTTAGCACAAAATATTAGAAATACCGCTACCCGAGTACTCCAAAATGAGTCTGATGCCATTCGAAACCTGATCGACTTGATCGACGGTGATTTTGAAGCCTGTGTGGAGCGTATTCTAAATTCCAAAGGGAGGGTGGTAGTCACCGGAGTAGGCAAAAGCGCCATCATCGCCAATAAGATCGTGGCTACCTTGAATTCGACCGGAACGCCGGCACTTTTTATGCATGCAGCAGATGCCATTCATGGGGACTTGGGGATGGTTCAGGAAGAGGATATAGTCCTTTGCATCTCCAAATCAGGCAATACTCCCGAGATCAAAGTATTGGTACCCTTGCTGAAAAAAATGGGTGCCGTGCTGGTCGCTATGGTGTCCAATACGAATTCTTATCTCGCTGAGCAAGCTGATTTTGTGTTGAACGCCACGATTGCGGAGGAAGCCTGTCCTCATAATTTGGCTCCTACCACATCCACCACCACTCATTTAGCCTTGGGCGATGCATTGGCAGTCTGTCTTTTGGAAGCTAGAGGCTTTACTTCGGATGATTTTGCCAAATACCACCCGGGTGGATCTCTGGGGAAGCAACTGTACCTCAAGGTAGGGGATGTGATTTCCAAAAATCAAATCCCCGTGGTGTCTGCGGGGGCATCCATAGCCGAGGTAATCGTGGAGATCTCTGGAAAAAGACTCGGCGCCACTGCCGTGCTGGGTGAAGGAGAAAAACTCATGGGTATCATCACTGATGGAGATTTGCGAAGAATGCTCCAAAAGACATTGAATATCCAAAATCTGACTGCCAAAGACATCATGACCTCCAATCCCAAAACCATTTCGAAGGATGAATTTGCCGTTCGTGCGTTCAACTTGATGCGTAATCATAATATTACACAATTAGTAGCGCTTGATGGAGAAAAAATCGCGGGTTTTGTCCATATTCATGATCTTATGAAAGAAGGAATCGTCTAATAAACATGCACGAAAAACCCTATATCGTCATCATGGCCGGAGGAATCGGCTCCCGGTTTTGGCCCTATAGCAGGCATACCAAGCCCAAGCAATTTTTGGATATCCTGGGCACCGGCAGAACCCTCCTGCAGATGACCTATGACCGGTTTCGGGAATTGGCCGGGCCAGAGCAGTTTTTGGTCGTTACCCATCAGAGTTATCGCGAATTGGTCAAAGAACAATTGCCCGACCTTTCCGGGGATCAAATTTTGACTGAACCTATCCGAAGAAATACAGCCCCATGCATCGCCTACGCGGCCTACCGGATTTTTGCCAAAGATCCTGAAGCGGTGATGCTGGTGACCCCTGCAGATCATTTGATTTTGCATGAAGTGAAGTTTGCGGCGACCATCAAAAAGGCCATCCAAGCCGCCAATCAAAAGGGGCGATTGATCACCTTGGGTATCCGACCCAACCGTCCGGAAACCGGCTATGGTTATATTCAATACCTTGAAAATGAATCAAATGATCCTGCACTCAAGGTGAAAACGTTCACCGAAAAACCCGGACAAAAATTGGCAAAGACTTTTCTGGAAAGCGGGGACTTTGTCTGGAACTCGGGGATGTTTGTCTGGAGAGCCGATAGTCTGATCGATGCTGTTCATCAATACCTTCCGGATATGGCTGACGCATTTGACGGAGGACAAGATTACCTGGGTACGGATCGTGAACAGGAGTTTATCAACCGGGCCTATTCCATGGTAAAGAATATTTCCATTGACTATGGATTGATGGAAAAATCGGATCAGGTTTATGTCATTTTGGGTGACTTTGGCTGGTCGGATGTGGGTTCTTGGCATAGTCTTCATGAACTTCGGTCCAAAGACGAGGATAATAATGTCATCGAAGCCAATGTGATTACGTTCGAAACTCAAAACTGCTTTATAAAGATTGACAGTGATAAGCTCGTGGTTGTGGAGGGCTTGGATAATTACCTCATTAATGAATCCCATAATGTCCTGCTGATCTGCAAACTGGATGGGGAAAAGAAATTCCGGGATTTTGTGGCTACTGCCAAAAAGAAAGGAGAGGACTTCGTCTGAAATCCTCTCCCTAGTTAAGTTGAGAAATTACCGAGAATTATTTTTTGCGCTGACGGATCGCTTCGTAAATCGCCACGCCTGCCGAGACGGACACATTCAGACTTTCGATATTTCCGGCCATCGGTATTTTTACTTTCAGATCGGCTATTCCCATGATTTCCTGAGAGATACCGTCTTCTTCCGAGCCCATAATCAATGCCGAAGGACTGGTAAAATCTGCCTCGTACATCAATTTGTCGGTTTTCTCGGTAATCGCCACTAAAGCCAAGCCCATCTTTTGCAAGTCCCGACAGGTGTAGAATAGATTTTTCACCCGTACTACCGGAAGAAAATTCAGTGCTCCCGCCGAGGTTTTGATTGCGTCTGAATTGATCTGTGCACTGCCTCGCTCGGGGATCACGATGGCATCTACTCCGGCGCATTCAGCTGTACGGGCGATGGCTCCAAAATTTCGCACATCGGTGATTTGATCCAAGATCAAAATCAAGGGAGCTTTTCCCACTGCGTAGCAATTATCAATTACATGGTCTAGCGACGCATAGGCTATGGAAGACATCTGCGCGATGACTCCTTGGTGATTTTTTCGGGTGATCCGCTGTAGCTTGCCTTCCGGCACCCGTACTACCGGGATATTGGCCGATTTGCAGACCTGAAGCAGTTCCTTGATCAGGTCATTATTGAGTTCTTTTTGGACTAGGACTTTGTCGAGTTCCTTGCCTGCATGGATGGCTTCCATCACCGCGCGGGTTCCGAAAATCACATCCTTGTCTTGGGCTCCTTTATCGATCAGAAAGCCATCCTTCCGCTTCTCCATTGTGAAATGTTTTTGAACCAGACCGGCTGATAAGCTCGGGATCGGTTCAGTGTGTAAAAGTGTGGGGTCAAAATTGTCTTTGAGCGGGCAAAAGTAAACCGAATTTCGGAGTTATCATCTATGCCGGCGTAGGACCACACCTCACGGTCCAGATAGAAGTTCACTTTTTGAGGAGGTCCCATCACGATAAAAACCATCCCACGGTCTGTTTTCCAACCTTCTTTGAAATCGGTAAAGAGGATATTGGCAAATTCCACCATCCTGAAATAATTGCGGATGAGCTCCTTGGCTATCTCGGGATTTCGGGTGAGATTGATCCAGTATTGATCCAGAGCTTTCTTTTTGTCCTGAGCGAGCAGTAGCGTTTCGTGCTCTTTTCGGGTAGAAATGTAAGTCACCATTTGGACCATTTCTTCCCAGTCTTGGACTTTAGGAAAGGCTTCATGGACTGTTTTGAGAATCTGACCGGATCTTCCCAGCGTATCGGTCTGAAAAAAGAAATAACCCTCATCCATAAACTCTTTGGGAACATTGGTTAAGAAATCACCCACCGGTACCACTTCCAGTTCTTTGGGTACATCAGCCGGACGGGTCTCCATCGGGGGAAAGGGTACTTCAAACTGAATCGGATAATAGAAGCCTTGGACGGAGGCAGTTTTAGCAGTCTTGAAAAGTACGGACTGATTGATGTTCAGGTAGTTTTGGTCAAAAGGTATCTCGTTGGCATAGTACATGCTCAGATCCGGAGTTTCAAACACAAAGACGCTTTTGAGATCAATATGATAGACGTACTCATCACCCTGCCGAGTATCCAGCGCAGTCAAAAGAGCTATGGCAGTCTGCTGATCTGAGGGAATGCTTACCTCTTTTTCAAAATACCAATGTCGGTCTGTATCTGCGATTAGGTCACTGGAGGTGAGTAAATGGGTCTTTTCGGGGGTGATTTCTTCCTCATAAGATTTAAGCAAGGCATAGCTGAAACTGAAATTGTCAAAGGAAGCGTTTTCTTCCACTTTTTCGACCACCATCTGAAGTCGGTAGCTCTCTTCTGAAAGCTTCATGGGGATGATCTTCAATCCCAGTCTGGAATAGATCGAGTAGCGAAGAGCCTGATCGGTGTTGCTGAGTGTTTTCTGTGCAAACAGGAAATTTCCTGAAAGAAGAGATACGGAAAAAACGAGGGTTGCTAACAGGTTTTTTCGATTCATTGGAAGCGGGTTCGGGTTTTAAAAATTAGCCTTACTTTTGCCAAAATACTAAAATTTAGCATGGCTACCTACACAACGGAAATCGCTTCAGATAAGTTGGTCAGTGACAATCCGATTCATCAGCGATTGCTTAAAGCCTATATCGCAGCAAAGCCCTGGATCTCCGGTCAACTCCTCGAAGTGGGCTGTGGAGAAGGCAGGGGGGTGAGTGAGTTATTACCACTTGCGGATAGTTATATTGGGCTGGATAAGATCGGGGAGGTGATTCAGTCACTCAAGGGGAGATATCCCGGAGTGGATTTTCGGCAGGCGGTAATTCCTCCGTTTTCAGATTTTGAGGACCAATCCTTTGATACCATTGTGAGTTTTCAGGTAATCGAGCACATCCCAAATGATCGGCTTTTTCTTCAGGAAATCTATCGAATGCTCAAGCCCGGAGGAAAAGCGGTGATTTCCACGCCAAATATTACCCATACTCTTTCGCGCAATCCTTGGCATGAGCGAGAATACACTCCTCAGCAACTTATTGATCTCTGCGAAGGAATTTTTGACCGGGTAGAGGCTAAAGGGATCGGAGGAAATGAAAAAGTCTGGGCTTACCACGAGGCAAATCGTAAATCCGTCCAAAAAATCATGCGGTTCGATATTTTTAATCTTCAATATCGATTGCCGGCCTCAGTCCTTAGGATGCCTTATGAAATCCTCAATCGAATGAACCGGAACAAGCTTCACCAGCAGCAAGGCAGTTCTGTGGTGGAGATTTCTCATGAAGATTATCTGGTGGAAAACGACCCGATGAAGGGATTGGATTTGTTTTATATCCTTTGGAAAAAGTAGGAGAGAGTACCCATTTGCCAATCCTTGATTCGATATTGAGTATTCACCATTCGAAATTTTGCAGCTTACCCTAATTTGATTTTCTTTCTGGTTACCGATCACTTATACATTTTAAAGGATCCTCTACTCCCAAGACTCCCACCTTCCCGTTCCATTGCGCTGGCACTGAGGATTCGTTTCCAGATCATGACTCAACGCCATCGACCGTTTCAAAACCTTATTCAAAATACCTAGGACTGACGCCCCAGGCTTTCATAAGCCGCGCCCTTGGTGCTCCAAGTATTTCAAAAAATAGAGACTACTTGACATGCCCCTGTGAGTGTCCGCACTCACAGAAAAACCTCTTTCTATGATCGTGTTCCTGGGTCAAGCCACTTCTTTTTTCATAATTGGGAGTTCGGCATTCGGAATCTTTCAGCTTTCTAACTTCACACCTTTTCACTACTACCGCACTCACTTTTAAATCTCTTTAAGACAAAAAGTCTTTGTGCTTTCATTTCTCACTTCGAGTCCTTTGCGCGAAGCCTTATTAAGAAATTTTTTTCGATGCCCTGCTTTTCAGAAAAGACGAATTCCTTTTGGGAAAAAATTTCAACCACAGTAGATACATAGAACACATAAAGAAATCCTAAAAAGCTATGTGCCCCTATGTGACTAGTGTGGTTAAAAAAACTGCTTATCCAGAAGCTGGACTTGACAGAATAATTACCACAGACCTGCTTTCAGCAAGCAAGTGCACTTGAGATAATTTTGGTCTTTCTGAGAAGCCTTGGCTTTTCTCTCGCCAAGACGCTTAAGACGTCAAGTTAAAAGTGCTTTGCGCCTTTCTTTGCGGCAAAAAAATATATCGCACCCTCCACTTACCATACTCATTTTTAAGTCTTTTCAAGAAAAAAAGTCTTTGTGCTCTCATTTCTCCTTGGAGCACTTTGCGGTAAAAAAAGAGGGATGAAATTCAATCTTCACCCCTCTAAGTTTTATTTATCTCCGATCCAGCAGTCCCGGCGCGGCACTTTCTTCACCGATGAGACTTTCCAATCTGAGTTTTAGCTCTTGGGCTTTTTCCTGATAGCCTCTTTCCTCCAGTAAAGGAATGAAGTATTTCACCATTTCGATCGAAATCATCATATCCCGATCATATGCACGATCCTCCCGTGTATAGAAATCAATCATATCCAGAGATCGCTTTGAAATCTTGTCAATGATATCCAAAGCCTTGTCATCTTCACCCACTTCAAAGAAAAGTGGAACAGACTGACCGCTACTCAGGTCGTAGGGAATGGCCTCATGTGGCATCGCTTCGAGTCCTTTGTTGAGTACATTGGCCGCTCTTTCCATGTCGTTTTCATCCAAAAGCGCCATGGCGATTGTGTTGATCGCACTTCGGTGATTGGACGTGAATCGTCGGAACTCCTCATCCAGATAAGCATTTGGGTCATTCATACCTCGGAAGGCAAACTTTTCCATCAGATTTTGATAGGCAAGGTCTGTGTTGACCAGTTCGCCACGGATATAATCAGGCTTTCGTACGGGAAGCAGTCGGTAAGTCATTCCCTCCATCACCACATGGTTTTCGAGATCGAGTCCTATGGTGGAAAGCGAGGTGTTGTTGAAGTAGATCGGCCGTTCCCAGTTATTGTTCACGATGAGGTCGATCAGCATCATGGTGCCTTTGGTAACGTAGTTGCCGGTTACTCGCAAATTGATCTGTGAAGCAAAAAGATCCTTAAACTGAGGAGGTACGATCTCGTCATTGGTTACAAAAGCGCTATCCACTTCCAGAATCAAATTGCGGGAAGGTACCATATTGACCACGCTTTTGCCTCCGGTTTGCATCTTGAGTAGGTCCGAACCGGAATTAAGCAACTTGAGGTATTCTCGTGCTGAAATGGCATTTAAGTTTTCTCGCTCCATGACGTAGAGCACATCATTGGTGCCTTTCTGATAGCGCTCCGGTGCGAGAGAGAATGGGAGCGGCTGAGATTCATCGGCCTGCTTGGTCATCTGCTCCACATACCAATCGGTGTCAAAGTAGCTCAATACGATCACTCTCACGTCGGTCCGGAATCCCTCTACTTCCTGCACATACCAAAGCGGGAAGGTGTCATTGTCACCACCCGTAAAAAGAATGGCATTTGGAGCGCAAGACGCCAGGAAATTGCGGGCCGAATCCACCGAGAAATACCGACCCTTTCGGTCGTGGTCATCCCAGTTTTGAGCTGCCATCAACCCCGCAATCGGCAGAGTCAACAAAGTGGCGATGATGGCTCCGGTACTCAGGTTTTTGGTCATTTTGCCCAACCAATCTGCCAAAGCCAAGGTGCCCAAACCTGCCCAAATGGCAAAGGCGTAAAAGCTACCTACATAGATGTAATCTCTTTCCCGAGGCTCGATGGGAGGGGAGTTGAGGTAAAGTACCAGTACCACACCCATCATCAGGAAAAGCATCAGATTGACGTAGAAATAATTCGGGTCGCGTTTGGCTTGGAAGAAAATCCCGATCAATCCCAAGATCAGAGGAAGCATGAAGTAATTGTTATGCCCCTTATTTTCTTTGATGTAGTCGGGATACTTGTCCGACAGGGCATCCGTGATTCCCATCCAAGGTGCATCGGTAAAGTCGCTTTCGCGTCCGGAGAAATTCCACATGAAATACCTCCAATACATGTGGCCCAACTGATGGCTGAGCATGAAGTAAATATTGTCTCCGAAGGTCGGTTCTTGCCCTTCTCTGAGTCCAAGTTTGGAGCGATAGATTCGCTTGTGATTTTCCTGGGTGGAGTAAATTCTTGGAAGAATGGTTGTTTTGGCAGGATCATAAGTGTTTTTTAACTCATAATCCACGATCTCATACTTATCCTTGCCCTTCATATAGATCGGAGCGCCTTCTTCTTGAGACACGAGTTGGGCGGTGAAATACTGTCCATGAAGAAGCGGTCGGTAGCCATACTGCTCCCGCTTCAGATAAGAGACATAGCTGATGATATCTTTAGGAGCGTTTTCATTGATGATCGGGTCTTGGTTTGATCGGATGATGATCAGCGCGTAAGAACCATAGCCGATTAGGATAAATGTCAAAGAAAGTAAGATGGTATTGAGAAGCGTTTTTTCCTTTTGGATCGAATAGCGAATGCCATATACCAAAGCCCCCAAAAACAAGGCGATAAACACGATAATCCCAGATCCAAACGGCAATCCGATGCTGTTAACAAAGAAAATCTCCATCGAACCGGCGATACTCGGAAGGCCGGGTATGATCAGATTATTGATAATGATCAAGGCGACTCCACCGAGAAACATCGCATAGATGGCTCCTTTGAGATTGGGCTTTTGATATTTTTTGAAATAATAAACCAAAGCCAATGCCGGTAAAGTCACCAAGTTGAGCAAGTGAACACCTATCGAGAGCCCTACCAAATAAGCAATGAAAATCATCCAGCGATTCTCTTCACGCGGATTCTTGATCACTTCCCATTTCAAAAAGGCCCAAATTACAATCGCGGTGAAGAAAGAGGACATGGCATAAACCTCAGATTCTACGGCCGAAAACCAAAAGGAATCTGAAAAGGTGTAGATCAATGAACCCACGATTCCCGATCCCATCAGGGCAAGAGTTTGAGAAGAGGTTTCCTTTCCCTCTTCGATGTTGAAAATTCGTCTTCCAAAAAGAGTAATGGACCAAAACAAGAACAAGATCGTGAAGCCTGAGAATAATGCACTTCCGATATTCATCCAATAGGCCACCTGAAGCCCGTCACCCATGGCCAAAAAGCCAAACATCCGATAGACGAGCAGCATGAAAGGAGCACCAGGAGGGTGGGGAACCTGAAGCTTGTAAGAGACCGCGATAAACTCACCCGGATCCCAGAAACTGGCCGTTTGCTCGACAGTAAGGACATAGACCAGCGTGGCGATTGCAAAAATTACCCAGCCGGTGATATTGTTAATTTGCTTGTAAGAGCGCATTCAGTATAAAATTTGAAGCCCGAAAATAGAAAATTTTAGCCAAACTGGGGGATTTTAGCACTTTTTAAGATCGCTCCAGTCTGCGGAGGTCTTGTGACAAAAATTACTGTTTAGCCCTTTTCCAGCCCCTTACATTTGTATCGTTATCTTAAAACACTTTGACCATGAGCGCACAACCCAAAACATTTCAAGAACTGATCGACGGGGACGTCCCTGTATTGGTGGACTTCACAGCGGTATGGTGTGGACCTTGCAAAATGATGCACCCTATACTCGAAGACACTGCCAAGCAGATGGGCGATAAAGTAAAAATCGTAAAAGTAGATGTGGATAAAAATCCATTGGCGGCCAGCAAATTTCAAATCCGCGGCGTGCCTACTTTGATCCTTTTTCACAAAGGCCAGGCGGTATGGAGACAGTCGGGAGTTATTCCTGCACACGTGTTGATCCAGACTATCGAGTCTCAGCTACTTGCCCACGCTTAATTCCAAATGTGACAAAAGTCATTGGTTACCCCACAGAACAAAAATAATTTTGAATCATTCCTTTTAAAAAAAAACCATAAAGCATAATCATATGAAGATAGAACAAATCTACACCGGATGTTTGGCTCAAGGAGCCTACTACATTGAATCAGATGGCGAAGCTGCCGTAATCGATCCCCTCAGAGAAGTACAGCCATACATCGAGAAGGCTGAACGTAACGGCGCCAAAATCAAGTATGTATTCGAGACTCACTTCCATGCGGATTTTGTGTCAGGACACAAAGACCTCGCTGCCAAGACCGGTGCTAAGATCGTCTACGGCCCTACTGGAATGAAAATGGGCTTTGATGCGCTGATTGCCGAAGACGGACAAGAATTCCAATTGGGAAAAATCAAATTCAAAGTGATTCACACTCCTGGTCATACCATGGAGTCCGTATGCTACCTCCTGATTAATGAAGAAGGAAAAGAAGAAGCCATTTTCACAGGTGACACGTTGTTTATCGGAGACGTCGGAAGACCTGACCTCGCTCAAAAAGTCGTAAAAGACCTGACTCAGGAAAAACTTGCAGCTCATTTGTATGATTCCTTGAGAAACAAGTTGATGCCGCTATCTGATGATTTGATCGTCTATCCTGCGCACGGAGCGGGTTCTGCCTGTGGCAAAAACATGAGTAAAGAAACCTCTGATACGCTGGGTAACCAAAAGAAGACCAACTACGCGCTTCAGGAGATGACCAAAGAGGCTTTCATCAAAGAAGTCTTGACAGGCTTGACTCCTCCTCCGGCATACTTCCCACAAAACGTCTTGATGAATATCCAAGGCTATGACAGTATCGATGAGGTGTTGGAGAGAGGTGTGAAACCCTTGAGTCCGGCTGAGTTTGAGGCTGCTGCCAACGAAACAGGGGCATTGATCCTCGATACCCGAGATGCTCAGGTTTTTGCCAAGGGATTTATTCCTAACTCCATCAATATCGGTATCGACGGAAGCTTTGCCGTATGGGTAGGAGCTATGATCCCAGACTTGAAGCAGGAAATCCTGGTCGTTGCCGAGGAAGGAAGAGAAGAAGAAGTTATTACCCGATTGGCCCGCGTAGGGTATGATTACTCGATCGGCTACTTAGCAGGTGGATTCAAAGCCTGGAAAGAGGCTGGACAGGAAGTGGACTCTATTACTTCTATCACGGTAGATGAGCTTGCCAAAATCAAAGAAGGAGATCCGGAAATTCATATCCTGGACGTGAGAAAGAACTCTGAATACCTCTCTGAGCACGTGGTAGATGCGGAAAATGCTCCGCTTGACTACATCAATGACTCCATGCTCAAGGTGGACAAAAACAAAACTTACTACGTCCACTGTGCGGGTGGCTACAGATCCATGATCTTCAACTCCATCCTGAGAGCGAGAGGTTATGACAATCTGATTGATATTGCGGGCGGTTTCAAAGAGATCAAGGAATCCGAGAAATTCAAAGTGACAGATTACGTCTGCCCAACTACCTTGCTCTAATCCTAAAATGTCACATCGACATCTACTAAATGGCAGTCCTCAGGGCTGCCATTTTTGATTTGAAACTACCCGATGTGACCTAAGTCACAAGAATCAGTCTACCGATATGAAGACATTTGTACCACTTATGAAAATTCTGAGTTTGTATGTCATCCTAGCTGTATTTGGAGTCACTTCCGGATTTGCTCAACATGGACATCATGACTCAGAAGAATCGGATCCTGACAAAAAGTTGTTCGGAAAAATACTTCAACAGGGAGATTTTGAATTTCATCTGAGGTCATTCTATATGCACACGGATAATTCCAAAAACCTGCTTGATTACTCCACTTGGGGTACCGGGGCAGGTTTGGGATATTTCTCTCCCAGATGGAAAGGTTTTGGGGTTGGATTCAGCGGCTTCTTTGTTTTCAGACACTTTGAAAATAATATCCAGCTCAATGATCCTCAGACTGGTCTGGGAAATCGGTATGAATTAACCTTGTTTGATGTTCATCATCCTGACAATCATCATGATATGGACCGCCTGGAGGAGTTTTATATCTCCTACGAGAAAGAAAAATTCTCTGCCTGGTTTGGCCGACATCATTTTGAGAGTCCCCTCCTCAATGCCTCGGATAACCGGATGAGACCCAACCTTTTCAGCGGAATTTCGACAGAGTTTAAGCCGGGTAATTTCACCTTTACCGGCGCATGGTTTACACATGCGATCTCACGCGGATCCTTGGAGTGGCTCGCCATAGAGGAGTCTGTGGGATTTTACAATGCAGGCAGAAACCCGCTGGGAGTTCAGGAAGACTACCATCATCACTTAGCTTCTAAAGGGATTGGCGTGTTTGGAGCGAGCTTTGAAAAAAATGGTCTTGAAGTCAAATCCTGGAATTACCTGGCCGAGGGTATTTTCGCTACTACGTTTGGAGAAGTAAACAGTAAGTCCGAAATAACCTCCTCAAAGGATATGATCTTAGGGGTTCAGGGGTTTTATCAGCATTCTGTCAATAATGGGGGTAATCCGGATCCGGCCAAAGCATATACGCTTCCTGGGGAGCACACTCATGGAATAGGGTTAAAAACTGGGATAAAAGGCCTCCATAGTGAGTTGTCTCTTGCCTTCCTGTTCATAGCTGACAATGGTCGATTTCTCTTCCCGCGGGAGTGGGGCCGTGAGAAATTTTACATAAGTCTTCCTAGAGAGCGATTTGAAGGGATGGGAGGCGTTCATGCCTTGGGAATGAAATACGACAAGACTTTCATCCAAGACAAATTAAAGGTCTCCTTCGGTGCCAGTCACGTGCAGACACCAGATATCAATAATTTGAAGTTAAATAAATACGGCTTACCAAATTATCTTCATTTCACCGGGTTGATTGATTACCGATTTGATGGATTCTTCAAAGGATTGGATCTACAGTTTCTCGTGGCTCACAAAAATGAAGACCGCAATACTCCCATTCCGCTGGAGTATGTGATCAACCGAGTAAATATGACTAATTATAACATTATCTTAGACTACAGATTTTAACAAAACAGGATACAACTAAACAATCTATATGGAACAATTTATTGAATGGATTAAGCAACCTTGGCCATGGTATGTGGCGGGACCCATGATCGGCCTGACCGTGCCGGCGCTTCTTATTTTAGGTAACAAGACTTTCGGGATATCATCTTCCCTCCGTCACGTATGTGCGGCTTGCGTACCTGCCGGGATTCCTTTTTTCACCTACAATTGGAAAAAAGAAATCTGGAACCTACTCTTTGTGCTGGGAACTGCCATCGGTGGCTTTATTGCGATGAATTTCTTGGCAAATCCGGAGACCATCGTCGTATCTGAAGCTACTCAGGCAGATTTGGCCGCCTTGGGTATCACCAATTATTCCGACTTGATGCCGGTAGAGATCTTCACTTGGGACAACGTATTCACTGCCAAGGGCCTTTTGTTCTTTGTGTTTGGTGGATTCTTGGTAGGCTTTGGTACTCGATACGCGGGAGGATGTACATCCGGGCATGCGATCATGGGGATCAGTTCCCTACAGTGGCCTTCTCTGGTAGCGACCATCTTCTTTATGATTGGTGGCTTCTTGATGACCCACGTTTTGCTTGAGCCTTTAATGAAACTTGCCGGATTCTAAATCACTGAAATTATGTCAAAAGTAGCAACTAAAAAGCAGGATGATCACTGCGTAGCACCAAACCTAAGAGAAGATCACGACAAGGGCCTAGAACTCTTGAAATACCTGATCATCGGGGTAGTATTCGGTATTGTATTTGTCAAAGCGGAAATCATTTCTTGGTTCAGAATTCAGGAAATGTTCCGATTGCAGTCCTTCCACATGTATGGAGTAATCGGCTCAGCAGTAGTGACCGGGATGATCTCGGTGCAATTGATCAAGCGATTGAATATCAAAACTATTCACGGAGAGACGATCAATATTCCTGATAAAGTTTTCAAAAAAGGTCAGGTGATCGGTGGATTTATCTTTGGTCTGGGCTGGGCAATCACCGGGGCATGTCCGGGACCTTTGTTTGCGCAGATCGGTAGTGGATATACCGTGATTTTGGTGACGTTGGTATCGGCCCTTGCCGGAACTTGGGTATATGGAAAATATGCCGACAAGCTTCCAAACTAACTCCCTCTCATAACAATTGAAAATGCCACCTTTCTATCGGAGAGGTGGCATTTTTCAGTTAAAGACCTTTTTGATAATGATACGAATCATGATGATGATGGTAATCAGGATAGCTCCGACGATGATGAATTCCATGAATTGAGATTTGTCAGAAAACTCTCCACAAGTCTGAAAAGTTTACAGAAGGACGACTGTTTGATAGATATCTATCCTTTTTGGCTAACTTTGAGGGCCTATTTAAACCTCCAACACTACCTCATGAATTACCTTTCTAAACGCCGAGTGGCTGTAGGATCGATGTTTTTTTTCGTCGGTCTTTGCTTTGCAAGCTGGGCCTCCCGTATTCCCGATATCCAAACCAAATTTGGTCTGTCCGAGGGGCAGTTAGGGACTCTTTTGCTTTTTCTCCCGATCGGTTCGGTCATAGGGCTTCCATTGGCCGGCTGGGCAGTGCATAAGTATGGCAGCCGAGTGGTCATTTTGACCGGTGGAGTTGGCTATGCCTTGACCTTGCCTCTGATAGGACTCAGTCCCTCAACTTGGGTACTTTTGCCGGTGCTGATTACCTACGGTATGCTGGGCAATGTGATGAATATTTCACTCAATACCCAAGGTCTGGATCTTGAAGATCAGATGGGCAAGAGTATTTTGGGATCTTTTCATGGCTTGTGGAGTTTGGCTGGATTTACCGGGGCAGGCCTCGGAGCCGGACTTATTTTGCTGGATTTGACTCCTGCCCAGCATTTTGGTGTGGTGACTGTGATATCGTTGGTGATCATTTTAGTTGCACAAGGACTTATTGTCAAAGAGCAAAAGTCCACCGATGGAGGAGGCTTGGTCATTCGCAAGCCCGATGCGCTCCTTCGCAGGGTAAGTATGATCGCATTTTTGGGTATGATGAGTGAGGGCTGTATGTTTGACTGGAGTGGGGTTTATTTCAAAAAAGTAGTGGAGGCTAGTCCTGATTTGATCATTTTGGGCTATGTGGCATTTATGGGAGCGATGGCTTCAGGGCGGTTTTTTACCGACAAACTCGCCGCTCGCTATACCAAAGTGGCCGTGATCCAAATGAGTGGGTTTTTGATTTTCATAGGATTGCTGCTTTCAGTGATTTTCCCGATAGTCTGGGTGGCAGCCTTTGGATTTTTATTGGTTGGATTGGGTGTGGCATCGATTATTCCACTTTCCTACGGGATAGCTGGCAGATCCAAGCTTTATTCTCCAAGTGTTGCGTTGGCCCTGGTTTCTACGATTTCCTTTTTCGGATTTTTGCTCGGGCCGCCTTTGATTGGATTTGTCGCGGAGGTATTTGACTTGAAGGTTTCTTTCGCCTTGGTGGCCTTATGCGGAATGGGTATTTTGCTCCTTTCCAGTTTTAGAAAGCAAGTCTTTCTGATTCCGCCCAAGTTTCCCCAAAAAGCGACTGCATGACATTTCCTGAGGATTTTCAGTTTGAAAAAAAGTTTGAAGTCGGTTCGTTTCAAGTGAATCCCAAAGGGAGAATCCGCCTTTTTGCTCTGGCAGATCTGCTTCAGGAAATCGCTTGGAGACATGCTGACTCAGCGGATTTTGGAAGAAACTTGCTGGAGTCCAAACAGATGTGGGTGCTTTCTCGCTTGGAAATCAAGGTCTTTGAATTTCCCAAATGGGGGGATCGCATTCAGTTGTTTACAGGAGGCCGGGGAGCAGAGAAGCTGTTTGCTTTCAGGGAGTTTTTGGTTCGGGATGAACGGGAGCGGGTAATTTCCCGTGCGATGTCTTCCTGGCTTTTGCTTCATACCGAGACCAAGCGAATACAACGCCCCGAGTCAGTACTGCCCGCATCATTATTTGATCCACGAAAAACACCGGACTGGCAACCTCAAAAATTGGAACTACTGGGTGATTTGGCAGCAAAGGAGGAGGTAAAAGTCCGGTATTCGGACTTGGATCTGTATCATCATGTAAACAACACCAGCTATATCCGCTGGGTAGAAAACTTTGCGGCTGACAGAGGTGTTTTCCCCTCCAATCTCAGCATCAACTACCTGTCCGAATGTGTGGCAGGTGAGGTGGTAGGGCTTCAATTTTTTCAGTCCGGATCCGGAAATTGTATATCTGGGCAGGTAAATGGAAAAAAGGTATTCCTGGCTCATTTTTTTTGATTCAATCTTTTCCAAACTTTCTATCGAAAGTGACCCTTGTCACCAATTGATGGGGTGAAGAAATCGCAAATTTGTACATTACGTTACGACTATGAATCAGATGATGCAGCCTTTTATCAAGTTGATCACCCTGCTGGTGGCCCTTTTGGGTCTCGCTGTTGCCTTGGTTGGCGTAGTGGGGTTTGTGGTATTTCTCTCCTATTCAGGAGTGCAACTGCCCTCTTTGGCAGATGAAGACAAGCCTATGGCACAGGTTGTTGCTGAAATTCCCGTAGTCAAGGCTTTGATGGATCCATCCAGTGTTTGGAAAGCCCCCGATTGGTCCACGGTAGATGCGGAAGCCAATGCGGAGGATATTAAATATGGGCGTGAACTGATCGCCAATACTTCCGAATACTTGGGGCCAAACGGAAAAGTAAAAGCCATCTCCAATGGGATGAATTGCCAAAATTGCCACTTGCAGGCAGGAACTGCCCCTCTGGGAAACAATTATGGTGCGGTAGCTTCGACTTATCCCAAAATACGGGCACGGTCCGGACAATCCGAAGATATCGAGAAACGGATTAATGATTGTTTTGAACGAAGTCTAAACGGAAAAGCCCTGGAAAGAAACTCCCGTGAGATGAAAGCGATGAAAGCTTACATCGAGTGGATGGGTAAAGATGTGCCAAAAGGGGAATCCCCTGCAGGTTCGGGAATTTATGAAGTTCCCCTTCTGGATCGTGCAGCAGACCCAATTAAAGGAAAACGGGTATATGACAATCAGTGCGCATCCTGTCATCAGGCCGATGGCAAGGGGATGGCCAAACCTGATGGGAAAGGCTACATCTATCCGCCGCTCTGGGGTGAAAATAGCTATAATCACGGGGCCGGTCTCTATCGACTCTCCCGATTTGCCGGCTATGTCAAAGCCAATATGCCACTGGGAGCTACTTTCGAAAACCCGATGCTGACTGATGAAGAGGCTTGGGACGTTGCCGCATATGTCAACAGTATGGATCGCCCTGCCAAGGATCTTTCTAAAGATTGGCCGGATATTTCCAAAAAACCCATGGATCATCCTTTTGGTCCATTCTCGGATGAGTTTTCCGAAGAGCAACATAAGTTTGGTCCATTTAAACCGATCAAAGAAGCCAAAGCGAACACCAAATAATAATGCGCTTTCTCTCTGTTTTTCTCCTGCTTTTGGGTTTTTCGTCAGGAATAACCGCTCAAGAGCAGGAGAAAAAAATTACGGTAAAGCCAGTTATTCATTTCAGGACTTTTTGGATGAATACCGGCTATCCCGGCTTGGAATTCAAAAAGGATCACGCACTGGGAATGACCCTGTATGCAGGTGCCGGTTTCAGCTATTCTGATCGATTGTCCCTGGACCTTGGGTATCGTACGTTTGCCAATGTAAGCAGCTCGGATATTTGGAAATCAGACCCCGTTTCGGGACAGTCCAATCGGTATGAAACAGGACTATTTGATTTGCTGAATCCGGGGGATCGTTTTTTTGGCCGATTTGAAACATTTTCATTGGGCTATTCTGGAGAGAAATTCGGGGCAAAAATCGGCCGAATGGGAATCAATACTGATTGGGTAAATGCTCAGGATGGACGATTGTCTCCTACGGCGATAGAGGGAATCCAACTTTGGGTTCAACCTTTTCCAAAATGGAAAATTACTGCTTGGGGAATCGGACGGATGAATATCCGTGGAAGCAGCGATTGGCTGGGAGTAGGGGAGACCTTGGGTATATTTCCTCAGGGGAGATCGGTTTTGGGAAGGCCCGGAGATTATTTTGGAAATACCCAAAGTGATTGGCTAGGTATCTGGGAGGTGGACAGACAACTCGGGAAAGACTCGAAACTTCATTTTTCCAACACCCTAGCTCAAAATCTGTTTTCGACCTATTGGTTGGCTTGGGAAAAAAACCAAAAACAGGAAACCAAAACCTTGATTTTTGGAATACAAGCAGGGATTCAAAATGGGCTTGGTAATGGAGGAAATGAGGATCCTGCCCTTCGGTACAAAGAACCCGATGATCTTAACTATGCCATCAGCGGAAGATTGGGGTTGAAAAAGGGCACTTGGACCACACACTTGAATTTCACACATGTAGGAGGAAATGGTCGCTGGCTAAGTCCCCGTGAATGGGGCAAGGATGCTTGGTACACCTTTATCCCACGTGAGCGAAATGAGGGCTTTGAGAACGTGAATGCACTGGTAGGCTATGGAGAATACCGGTTTGAAAAAGTGCCTCTGCAACTTTATGCCCATGCGGGGATTCATTGGCTCTCTGATGTGCAGGATGCAGGGGCCAACAAGTATAATTTTCCAAGCTATAGACAAATCAACCTAGGTCTGAAGTACCAGCCCAAGACGCTTAAAGGATTGGATTTCCATTTGATTTTGGTGAGCAAGGAGCCGTTAAATGCAGGCAATTTGACTCCCAATCAGATGTATAACAAGGTGGAAATGCTTCACTTCAATGGGATTGTCAATTGGAAGTGGAGGTGATGAGGTCAGCAGGCTGGTTAGATTTATTTTCCTATAGAATTAGGAATTACCGAATCCTTTCCTCACCTTTGATGCGTCGGAGAAAAGTTTCCGATACTTGTCATCAAGTTTAGCATCGGCGATTCACCTGCCCCAAGTAGCAAATCAAGAGTTCTCCAATATCAGGTTTTATTCTTCTTCTCCTACTTTTTTGATTCCAGACTGATTTTGTCAGAAACGAATTAAAACCTGCAGTTTACAATCTTCAAGAGAACCCAGATTTCCTAGTACCCATTTAAATTTCCAGTTATTAAGACCATTCGATTTTCGGAATCAGCGCTGTCTGATTTCTCCCTCACCCTACGCAATCGCGTCAATACCTATTTCAAATCCACAGAACAAACCAAGTTTGCTAATCGTGAGATGGTCATCAAGACCTTCATCATGTTGGCGATTTATTTCGTGCCTGTGATTTTGGTGATCACCGGTGTAGCCAATCAAACATGGCAGCTCTATGTCTGCTTTATCCTCAGCGGATTTGGTATGGCAGGAATTGGAATGGGAATCATGCACGATGCCATCCATGGCACCTACTCCCAAAATCCAACCATCAATAAACTTCTGGGCTACACGCTCAATATGGTCGGCGCTAACGCTACTGTATGGAGAATTCAGCACAACGTTCTTCATCACTCCTTTACCAATATTCATGAGGGTGATGATGATATCAATGCACCGTTTTTCCTGAGATTTTCCCCAAATGCAGAGAAAAATGCCCTGCATCCCTATCAGCACTGGTACACTTGGTTCTTCTATGGTTTATCCACGCTGTCTTGGGTGACTACCAAGGATTTTATTAGACTAAGACGATACTACAAGATGGGTTTGCTCAAAGGCAAAAACGTTTATCGAAATACCGTCTTTAAGATTGTTGCTTGGAAATTAGTCTATTATGCATTCACGCTGGGATTGCCTATTGCTTTTTCTCCTTTCGGAGTGGGGCAGATTTTATTGGCTTTCCTGATACTCCATTTCATCACCGGTTTGAGTATCTCTCTGGTGTTTCAGACAGCCCATGTAATGCCCGATATGGTTTTTCCGGAGGCTGACGAACATGGAATGGTCGAGGGCGAACGGATGCTTCATCAATTGGCCACTACTTCAAACTATTCAGAGAAAAGCAGAATCTTTTCCTGGATGATTGGAGGCTTAAATTATCAGGTCGAACACCATCTTTTTCCCGATATCTGTCATGTACATTATCGGAAAATTGCACCGATTGTAAAAGCCACCGCGGCTGAGTACAATATTCCTTACTATTCCCAAAAGACATTTTTAGATGCCTTGAAGGCTCATTTTCAAATGCTTTACCTATTAGGTAATGCCGAACTTAAGCCCGTGAAGGCTTAATCAACACCACATGAACTCCACAAGAAAAAATACCAAACCTACTGTCGCTCCCCGAGGAGGAAACATCGACAGGAGGCAAGTCAAAAAGAAAGAATCCACGCTGGACCCGAAGCTTTTTGAAAAAAGAGCCAAACCCAGTGGTCAGCAGGGATTCAGAACCGAAAAGTCTTTCGAAGATCTCAATCTTAGTCCCAAATTGTTGAAAAACATCTTGGATAAGGGCTATCAGACGCTTACGACGATTCAGGAGCAATCTATCCTGCCTCTCCTAGACGGAAGAGATATGATGGCTATATCCAAGACAGGTTCGGGTAAGACCGCCGCTTTCCTCATCCCGATCATCGAGCATGCGATGAAAGACCCGAGAAACTTCACCGCCCTTGTGGTGACACCTACCCGGGAACTCGCACTGCAGATCGAAGAGGAATTCAAAAGCCTGACCTCAGGCCTTCAGTTGTATTCAGCGACCTTTATCGGAGGCACGAATATCAATTCTGATCCAGCCAAGCTGAGCAGAAAGCTCCAGGTCATCGTCGGCACTCCGGGAAGACTATTGGATCTGAGCGATCGCAAAGTTTTGGATCTGAGAAAAGTAAATACCCTCGTATTGGATGAGTTTGACCGAATGCTGGATATGGGCTTTGTCCATGATGTCAACAAGCTGGTCAACCGCATCGGGCATCGGGATCAAACTTTGCTCTTCTCCGCCACCCTAGAACCCGCACAAAAAAAGCTCATCGACGGGCTGCTCAACAATCCTGTCGAAGTCAAAGTGGACAGCGGCTCATGTACCAATGAAAACATCGAGCAGCAAACTATCCGTGTGCCGGAAGGGCAGGACAAGTTTGATGTGCTGGCGGATCTATTCCATAATCCGGATTTGGAAAAAGTGATCCTATTTACCGAAACCAAAAGATTGGCCGATAGACTGGCCAAGAAACTGATTCAGTCAGGCATAGCTGCCGGGCAGATTCATGGTGATAAGTCCCAAAACTTCCGCAATCGGATGATTGAGGAGTTCAAAAATGGAACTATCCGAGTGCTGGTAGCTACCGATGTGGCAGCCAGAGGGATCGATGTCGCAGATGTCAGTCATGTCATCAACTATCAGCGACCGATGACCATGGATGCATACATCCATCGTATTGGCAGGACGGGCAGGGCTGGCAAAGTCGGCCACGCCATCACATTCGTTAACTAACCCCATTGCATGTCAAAAAATCAAAACACATTCATCAAAAAACAAAAAGCTGAGCTCAAACGGAGAAAGCAAAAAGAGAAATTCGAAAAGAAACTGGAGCGAAAGGCACAGCCCAAGGACGGAAGTCTGGATAATATGATCGCTTATGTGGATGAGTTCGGAAACTTCTCAGATACTCCTCCGGCTCCGCTTATCGAGAAAAAAACAAATTCAAGTCAAACAAATCAAAACAGAGTAAAAACAAATCAAAATTTCAGAAATCATGAATGAAGGAACAGTAAAATTCTTTAACACCACCAAAGGTTTTGGATTCATCACACCAGCTGACAACAGCGAAGACGTGTTTGTACATCACAGTGGATTGGTACACGAAATCCGTGAAAACGACCGAGTTACTTTCGACAAAGTACAAGGTAAAAAAGGCGTTAACGCTGTAAATGTAAAGGTGGTTAGATAATTAGCCTCTTTTTAACTATAAAAAACCCGGTACCTTCATGGTAGCCGGGTTTTTTTGATTTAGGAGGCTTTCACTTCATTAATCAGGGCTTTTCCTTCTTCAAAATCGGTGACATTCTGAAGAGTAGTCATCGCGATTTGTGTCAGGGCTTCGTGGGTGAGGAAGGCCTGATGCCCGGTGATCAGTACGTTGGGAAAAGTCATCAGACGGGAAATCTGCTCATCCTCGAGGATTTCGTCCGAAAGATTTTTGAAAAAGATATGTTCCTCCTGTTCATAGACGTCTATACCCATGTAGCCGATTTTCTTGTTTTTGAGCGCCTTGATTACAGCTTTGGTGTCAATCAATGCACCTCTGCTGGTATTGATGATGGTAACTCCGGCCTGCATGAGCTCGAGTGTATCTTTGTTGATCAGGTGTCTGGTCTCTGGAGTGAGTGGGCAATGCAGGGAAATGATCTGGCTTTGTTCGAATACTTCTTTCAGAGAGAGGTACTCCACGCCGATTTTTTTCATCTCTTCACTGGGATATAGATCATAAGCCAAAACTTTGGCCCCGAATCCTTTGGCAATTCGGCAAAAAGCCTTCCCGATGGCTCCGGTGCCTATGACACCGATGGTTTTACCATAGATATTGATTCCGGTGAGCCCTTCGAGGGAAAAGTTATTTTCTCTGACTCGATTGAAAGCTTTGTGAGTCCGTCTCACCAAGGTCAATAAGATGGCAAATGCATGCTCGGCCACTGCTTCCGGGCTATAGGCGGGCACACGGGCGACTTTGATCCCACATCGCTCGGCAGCCTCCAAGTTGACTTGGTTATAGCCTGCACAGCGGAGTGCGATGAGTCCGACTCCTAACTGCCGGAGTTTTTTCAGAATAAATTCATCTACCCGGTCATTGACAAAGGAACAAATCACTTGGTGTCCTTCGGCGAGTAGGACTGTTTTGTGATCGAGCTGAGCTTCGAAAAAACTAAACTGATGTCCAAACTTTTCTCCATGCCGGATGAAACTTTCCCGGTCATAAGATTTGGTGCTGAAAAAGGCGATTTTCATGATGCAAAAGAATTGATGTGTATCGCAAATTAGATCAGGGATCGGAGTTTCCAATGAAAAAGCAATCTTTTTGCCTGTCTACCTCACGAAGTTGATACACACTAAATCAGAACTTCTTCTTTTCTTTTTTTTCTGGATTTTTGATTTCTCAGACAAGTTCTGTTAAAAGGATTAGTAATAGTAGAGTAACTAATTGAATTTGATTATAATTATTTTGAATACAAGTAAATGAATTTGATAATCAGTAATTTACATTAAAATTTTTCGTGTGATCTCTATTGGGGAAGATACTTTTCTATCTTTTATCTATTTTTGATTTACTTAAATGAAGTTTAAACTTAGTCAAAAACGCGTGAGTGCTCCTGATTTAACAGGTCACTAGATTGAAGCTGATGAAGCATAAAAACTGGGATTCAAAATCAGTGGAAGGATTATGACTGGATTATTGATTTTTAAAATAGTAGTTTTATCCTTAGGTGTGCTCAACTCTGGTCTGCTGATTGTAAAAGGTAATAGAGGAAAAATCAAAAGCTGTTTCTTGGGATGGTCTCTGTTTTCATATTCCATCTTTTTTTTGGTTTTTGTCCTCTGGTATGAGGCAGGTTTGATTTTGTCCTATCCCCATTTGCTTCGTAGCACCAGCCCTTTGATGTTTATGGCGGGTCCATTTTTTTATTTTTTTGTGCGAAATACGCTTGATCGTCAGGAAACCTTCAAAAAGTCAGATTGGCTTCATTTCATTCCTGCATTAATCCATTCGGTAGATCTTTTGCCGATTTATTTGATGAGCAGTGAAGAAAAACTTTTGCTTGCCCAACGAATTCTTGCACATCCCTACCAATTGGATGTTTTGGCTAGCGGTTTTATTGATTCTTTTTGGGTCAATTCTCTTCGTTTGCTGCAAGTGACAACCTATTTTACAGTTGGTATCTGGCTATTAGTTAAAAATAAAAAACTTCACTACGGTCCTACTTGGATAAAGAATTGGCTTGCTGTTGCCGTAGTGTTAATCGGAGGAATCAATCTTGGCTATTTTGGTTTCCGGGTGACATTTTTTGTAGGGTTTTGGAATGGAGTGGATTTATCCAGTCTTCAGATTTACTTTTCCTATTTGATTCTCTTCTGCGTGGGAGTATTGAGTTTGTACATTCATGTCAATCCAGAGTGGGTATTTGCAGAATCGAGTAAAGAGGATAAAGATTTAACCAAAGATCACACTAAGACTTTGAAAAGGAACGGAGCTCCTTCTCAGGACCCTAATTCAAACGGTGAGAAAGTAATTGATGAGGAGTTTTGTTTCGAGCCTAATGAAAAAATTTGTTCTGAATTAGTTCATCTGTTTAATAGTGAAGAAATCTATCGTGAAAAAGGCTTACTGGTTACGGATATTTCCAAGAGGCTGGGCGTATCAGTCAGAGAGCTTCCCCATTATTTCAGATATCTTTTTGATTCAGATTTTAAAAATTATGTAAATGAGAAACGAGTCGATCTTGCAAAGGAAAGGATAGAAGAGGGCTACTTGGATCAATATACCTTAGAGGCGCTGGGAGATTATTGTGGCTTTAGTAGTCGAACAACTTTTTTTAATGCATTCAAAAAGAAATATGGTAAAAGCCCTGGAGAGTTTTGGAAGGCTTTTCAGGAAATCGGAAAATAATTTCCCGATTTTTTCTGTCACAAACCTCAGTCATGGATTGGTTTTTTCAATCGGGCTACTCTTTCAAAACCGAAATTCGAGACTTTGATTTCGTTTTTGACCTTTTTTATGCAATAGATCAAATTCAAAACTGATCAGTTTAGTTGCTGATTAATGCATTTCAAACTGAAAAATATGTCGCTTGACAGGTTTATGTTTCAAAATCCGTAATTGGAACATTAACAATTGTTGTCCTCCCTTTACATTTTTCACTTTTGATCGGGTTTTTCAAAGAGGAAATTTCTCTGGTTTCTGAAAATCAACATTGAATCAAAAGTATTATGGGGCAAACTTCTACAATGCAACAGCTGATCAAAAGGCTATTCGTTTCGGTTACTTTAGTTTTTCTTTCAAGCACTTTGACATTTTCGCAGACGGTACCGGATCAGGGCACAGGGACCAAGTCTGATCCTTATCGTATCGCTACAGCCGATCATTTGCTTTGGCTTAGCCAAAACTCGGGTGAATGGGGGAAATACTTTATACAGACTGCTGATATCGATGCTTCCGGTATTTCAAACCCAATAGGTGGGACTCCCGCTTTTACAGGTGGATACAATGGACTTGGTCATACTATTACGGGGTTGAGCTTGAACACCACTGCGGGAAATCAGGGTCTTTTTGGGTTTACCAATGGTGCGGAAATAAAAAATCTCAGAGTTATCGGTGCTTCTATCACTGGCGGATCGGGTGTAGGGGTATTGATCGGAAGGGCAGATGGGCCTACTACAGTTTCTAATGTTTTTGTCAGCGGGACGGTCACCTCAAGTGCTACAAACGCCTCCGATGCTGGAGGATTGGTGGGGTATGCGGTTAATATTACAGTTTCTAATTCAGGTGCAGATGTTGTTGTTTCTGCTGCCGGTCGCAATGTGGGCGGGTTTGTCGGTGACGCTAGAGCAGGTACATACGATAATTGCTATGCATTGGGTACGGCCACCTCTACAGGATCCAGAGGGCAGGTAGGTGGATTTGCGGGCCTTTGTAGAACGAATTCCATCCGTGACTCTTATGCCCGGGGTAATGCCTCTCAGGGAACGAGTACATTAGAACAAGGTGTGGGTGGGTTCATAGGGTTATTGACAAATAATGCCGGAAATAATCCAGTTATCGAAAACAGTTACGCCACAGGTTCAGCTTCTGGAGGCAGCAGCGGAATAGGTGGTTTTGTAGGTACACTATCAGGGACAAGCATCACGTTAAATGATAATTTTTTCAACACAACCACTTCGGGAACATCTACAGCTGTGGGTACAGGAACTGCCTCTGGCACGAATCCGATTACGGGCATCAACACGTCCACGATGCAAACCAAAAGCACCTTCACTACGCCAGGATGGGATTTCAGTACGGATTGGTTTATTACGGGTTCACAGAATGATGGTTTTCCCGTAGCTCAATGGGCGGCTGAGCCTGAGGGAACGATTACCATCGTGACAGGTGCCAGTGATTCACAAGAAAATTGGACCTTGAATAATGGGGTATTGAAACCTTTGCAGGGTAATCCCAGTGTATCGGTTTCGGATATCATTGGGGTGATTACTGGGCCTGCTACAGTATGGGATGCGGATAACCTGACCATCATAGCGCCAGTGGATATTTTTATCGATGCCAATATTGCGCCGGGGGCAGCGGTAGATCAAAGCTTTTATATGAAGGCTGGCAGAGATATCGTACTGCGGGAAACCCATGCTGTCAATATGGGTGCCAACACGATAAATGTTATTTTTTGGTCTGATACAGATGGGGATGAGACAGGAGGAGTATTATTTGATCTGACTTCTAGCGTGAGTACTACAGACGGGCATGTATGGATCGGTGGTGGAGATGGTAGCAATACCTGGAATGGCCTGACAGTTGGGGATAGCTATTCGGTAGGTTTGACCAATACAGCAACAGGGAATTCGGAAACTTATGCTGGGATAAATGCAGTAGGTAGCTCGGTCAATGCAGGATTAGGAGACATCTATCTTTCGGGAAAATCCACGCAAACTACCTATCGATTCGGAATAGGTACCCGAATTAACGGGATGGATTTTACCGGAAATAATATCACCATGTTTGGTATAGGTTCTGCTAATGCCTCTACCAGTGGGGATACCAATCGAGGCAACTGGGGGATAGGAATAGAAAACACGGATATTTTGGCTTCCGGGGAAATTATCCTGGTAGGTACAGGCGGAGGCCAAAATGCCGGCTCAAATGGAGGGTCAAATCATGGTATTCGCATGGATAATAATTCCAGCATTATTACTACCGGCGCATCCAATATTACCTTGACCGGAACCGGAGGAGGTAATTCTGCAAATACTCTAAATACAGATAATGATGGGCTACGAATAGATGGTGGTACCATCAGAGTTAATGCAGGAACAATTACCCTAACGGGAACCAAGGGACTTCATGGAAATTCAGTTGATTTAGATCATACTAACGGCGTTGTAGAATCCAGAGACCCTTCATCATCTGCTTTAAGTAATGGAGCTATAGTAGTGGAAACTGATGAGCTGCTTATCAATAGCTTGGTAAGGTACCGCTCTGATTTGGGTCAACTCACCATTCGTCCTCGTACTCCTTCCACAACCTTAGGAATTGGTGGGGCAACGGGAACTTTACAGCTTTCCTCCTCCTATTTCTCCACCAATTTTGTCAATGGTTTTAGTAAAATCCTTATTGGCTCCCCGGAGACAGGCAAAATCGAACTAGGAGGTTCAACTACCTATCAGGATCCACTTGTTTTTCAATCTGCGGATGATATTTGGATGGCTGGTTCAGGAAGTATGACAGGTTTAGCTGGAGAAAATGCTCCTTTGACCTTATGGGCAGATGCGGATGGTGACGACTCTGGCATGATTTGGTTGAAAACTGGCTCTGCGATCACGACCAATGGAGGCCACCTTTGGATGGGTGGAGGTGATGGAACTGCCACCTGGAATGGACTGACAGTAGGCGATGGCTATGCAGCAGGAAGTGATGCCTTTATCCCTGAAGATAATAGTACCAACAACCAAAATGGCTATCACGGAATCACCTTGGATAAGGATGTCACTATCCAGACGGGAGCAGGAAATATTGAATTGAACGGTATCAGCGGGGATCAATATGCGCCTACCTTGAATTCAAATCCTTACAGCACTAATGTTGGGGTGTATCTCGGGGATGGTTCCCAGACTTCTACTACCTCAGGAAATATCGAAATCAATGGGGTCGCACGGCTTTCGGCCGACCAACCTGCCTCGGGCTGTACGACTTGTGGTTTCCGATATGGAATATTGTTCCATAGAGGCGGGCAAACCTCAACTCGACAGATTTTGGTCAACACCCAGTCCGGCAATATTGTGCTAAATGGTCTGACCCAGGATTATACAGGGAGTACCACAGACCGGATGAATAGTGGGGGAGTCACACTTTTTGCAGGAACTCTAGGAATGGTTGTTTCTACGGATAGTGGAAACATAGAGATCATCGGTGAAAATCAGGAGACTACCGCTCCAAGTGGAAGAACGGCTAGAGGTGTCTGGTTGACTACAGGGCAAACGGACGTGACATCCGTTTCTGGATCAATCACCATTACGGCCCGATTGGGAATAGCAGGTGCAGAGGCCTTGGCTCTACAGGCTGATACCAAAATCGGTGGAGGTACCTCAGGAGATATCGAGATCAATACCAACGGTTGGACTGGTTCTACCGCGACGACTCTGCTTGGTGGTACCGGTGAATTACGCATCTTCCCACTTGCCCCAGCAGTATCGGTTGGCATCGGAGGTGCTACGGGGATGTTGCAAATTCCTTCCTCACTTTTGGGAACTAGTTTCGTCAATGGCTTCAGTCATATCCAAATCGGGAATTCCAAAACTGGAGAAATCTTGATTGGAGGTACCAACACCTACAACGATCCTTTGACACTTCAGTCTGCCTCCAATGTTAATATGAATGTGGGTTCTGGCATGACTGGACTTGCAGGCGAGAATGCTTCCTTGGTGCTTTGGGTAGATGCCGATGGGAATCAGTCGGGATCCATTTTCCTCAACGAATCTACCATTCAAACAAATGGTGGTCATCTTTGGATGGCAGGGGGTGAAGAAAGTGCTACCCCTTGGAATGGCTTGACCGTGGGAGATGGAAGCTCTTATGCGGATGCAACGCATAATGTGAATGGAAGTCTATTCAAAAATGGGATGACCATTTATAAATCATCTTTGGCTTCTAATGGGGGTAACATTTTTATTTCCGGCATAGCAGATGGTGTAAGTGGTGCTTCTGCCGGTTATAATGGAGTGTATCTAGAGCAAAGTACGCTGTCCTCAGGAGCCGGTGCGATAGATTTGAATGCGATTTCAACAGGTACCAACAACGACGGAAGTTGGCATTATGGTCTTCTAATGGGGACGATCGTGGATAATACGGCTGCTATCATCGAAAGTACCTCCGGTCCGATTACCATTAACGGGGAGACGGATTTCAGTGAAAATACGCATGGTGCGGGTGTGGGGCTTTATTCCTTTTTTAACCCAAACAGTGAAGTCATTATCCGAACAGTCTCAGGTGCTATAGATATCACAGGCCGACTGAATAGTACAGGCTTTGATGGGCAATATGGCGGTATTTTCCTCTTTGGAAGTGGAGAGGAACAAATCGTGTCCCAAACTGGAAATATCAGTTTAGAAGGTACTTCAGCAAACCCCAACGTAGCCGGAATCAATCAATGGCCAGGAAACACGACAAGCTCAATTGGTTTTGATGGTACCAATGCGTTTACTGGAGATATTACGTTCAATTCCAATACGTTTATCAATTATGCCGGAGTAATTACCGCCAACAATCTGGAGTTGTTGGGCTCCGGTGTAGTGTATGATTTTTCCAACGCAGGAAACAATGTCAATAGTTTGACCGCAAACACGGGATCAGTAACCTATCTCGATGGAGACGAGCTGACAGTGAATGACATCACTGCAAGCGGGGAGATTGAAATCGCGACAGAAAGTGGAAACCTGACCCTTTCTGGAAATGTAACCACTACTTCTACCTCAGCCGATGCGATTATTCTTAATGCAGGCAAAAGCGAATCAATTGGAACCGAAACCGGAGGGGACATTATTGTCTCAGGATCTCCCACAGTATCTACAGGAGCTACTGGGATTGCCAAGCTGTTTAGCGGCTCTGAACTTACTAGTACGGGACTAACCGATTTGGTAGGAGGAGCCTCCAATGTCCGCAAAGAAGTGGACGAGACTACGACCACTTTTGATCCTGTTTTGTCCGCAGGTGATGTTTATGCCTTGTATCGTTATCAGGATATTATTCAATTGACGATTGATAGTCAAAATTTAACTACTACCAAGATCTACGACGGAAATTCCACCGCTTCCGTAACGGATATCATTCTTGCTGGGGTCCGAACAGGAGATGAGGTCAGTGCAAGCGGAGTTGCGACTTACAGTGATGCCAATGTGGGCACCGGAAAAACCATCACCGTGGTCTATACATTGAGTGGAGCAGATGCCGCACGCTATACCGCACCGGAAAACTTTGTGCTAAATACAGGGGAAATCACAGCCAAAACATTGACTATTTCAGGTCTTACGGGGAATAATAAAGTGTATGACGGAACAACTGCGGCCACTGTGACCGGAACTCCAGAATTGAACGGAGTAGTATCAGGAGATGAGGTAGTGCTGGGTGGTACTCCAGTCTTCAATTTCCAATTTGAAACGGTTGGGAATGATATTGAGATCTCAGCGAGTGGTTACTCCATCAGTGGTGTAGATGCGGCTAATTATAACCTGACTCAACCCACCGGGCTGAGTGCAGACATTACTACAAAAGAAATCACAGTAATCGGTATCACCGGTAATGATAAAACTTACGATGGTACGACTACGGCTACTGTAAGTGGTACAGCCACTTTAGATGGAGTGATTACGGGCGATGACGTGTTTTTGATCGGGTCACCTACTTTCACTTTTGACAGTCCTAATGTGGGTACAGATATAGACATCACGGTCTCCGGCTATGCAATCAGCGGAACGGATGAATTGAATTATACATTTGTTCAACCTACTGGACTAGCTGCAGATATCACAGGAAGAGAACTGACCATTACTGGACTGACAGGCGACGATAAAGTGTATGATGGCACAACTGCAGCTACTGTGTCCGGGACTCCAGTATTGAACGGAGTAATATCAGGCGATGAGGTGATTTTAGAGGGAAGTCCTGTGTATTCATTTGTGAATGAGAACTTTGGATTTAATGTAGATATTATCGCCACGGGCTTCACCATCAGTGGAGTGGACGCAGCTAACTATTCACTAAGTCAACCTTCCGGGTTGAGTGCGAATATTTCCCCAAAAGAACTCACTGTTATTGGTTTGACTGCCGAAGATAAAACCTACGACGGTACGAATTCGGCAACGGTTTCCGGGACTCCCCAACTGCAAGGAATCATTGGTGGCGATGTGGTGGAAATCAGTGGAACTCCGATTTTTATATTCATCCAAAGTGGAGTAGGTACTGATATTACTGTTGTAGATGATGGCTGTAGTTCTTATATCCCAACTGGAGCAGATGCTGCCAATTACTTCATCACCCCGCCGGAATTTCAGGCAGATATTCTTCCCAAAGAATTGACTATTTCTGGAATATCGGGTGTGGATAAAGTCTATGATGGCACAACCACTGCATCCGTGAGTGGTTCTCCGATTCTGGTGGGAGTGGTAGGCTTGGATGAGGTGAGTCTGACAGGAACCCCAGTATTTAATTTCCAGGATCCAAATGCTGGTAGCGATAAAACCATTTTGGCTACCGGCTATATGATTACAGGAGCTTCTTCAGGCAACTATTCACTAAGTCAGCCTTCAGGATTGAGTGCGGATATTACAGGCCGGGAAATTACAATTACCGGAGACAGCAATTCAAAAGAATATGACGGTTCCGCTTTGACTGATGCAGGAGCTTCTATTACCGCAGGTTCTTTGGTAACAGGGCACACCTTAGACGCAGTGACCCTCACAGGTTCGCAGACTGTGGTAGGATCAAGTGACAATACGCCAAGTGCAGCCGTTATCTTGGACGGAGATGATAATCAGGTAACTTCCAATTACACCATCACTTACGAAAGTGGAATGTTGACCGTGTCAGCAGCAGCGCTAATCATCACGGCCACTGATCAATCCAAAATTTATGGAACTGAGCTGACAGGAGGTACAGGCTATTTATTATTTACTCCAACAGGTTTGAAAAATGGAGAAACGATTGGATCTGTTAGTGTTTCTTATTCCGATGGTCAAAGTATCGGGGATAATGCTGGTTTGTATCCTGATGCTATTGTAATCTCTGATGCTACAGGCGGAAGTTTTGATCCGGCGAACTACTCCATTAACTATGAAGCAGGGGACTTGACGGTCACAGCCAAAAGATTGGATGAAGACGAGGTGGTAGTTTCTACGCTTTCTAATCAGGTGTATAACGGAACTGCTTTCAGACCTGAGCCTACCATCACCTACGCTGGATTAGAATTGGTGAAAGATGTAGATTATACACTTTCTTATACAAATAATATTAATGTAGGCACCGCAACGGTGACGATCACAGCAATTGGAAATAATTACAGTGGCCAAACTACTCGGACATTTGAGATTACCCGATCACCGTTTGTTGTGACTCCTGTTGCTGGTCAAGAGAAAACTTTTGGCGAACTGGACCCGAATTTTGCCTACACATATGATTTACAGGTAGGTGGACAGTCTCCGTTGATTACCGGTTCGCTTTCACGAGAACCTGGAGAGAATGTCGGCCAATATGAGATCACCTTGGGTAATCTAGCACTCTCCAACAATGGAGCCTTCCTGGCTTCCAATTATGAATTGATTTTTACTTCTGGAGTAGAGTTTACGATAAATAGTCTCGAACTGACTGTTACTGCAGATGCAAAAAGCAAAGTCTATGGAGATGATGATCCTGAACTGACTTTCACCTCCATCCCAGCAGTTGGGACTGAGCTCGCAAATGGTGAGCTAGTTTCTTTCTCTGGATCCCTGGTACGAGTTGTGGGTGAAAATGTGGGAACCTATCCGATCAACCAAGGCACACTCAGTGCGGGAGATAACTATACAATCGACTTCACCGGAGCAGACTTTGCGATCACTGAGAAGACCCTGACCATCACAGTGGATGCAGGACAGAGCAAGATTTATGGAGAAGCCGATCCAGTCTTCACTTATGTAGCAAATGGCTTTGAAAACGGGGAAGATGACACAATCCTAACCGGAGCCTTGACCCGAGCTACTGGTGAAAATGTCGGAACCTATGCGATCAACCAAGGCACACTCAGTGCGGGAGATAACTATACAATCGACTTCACCGGAGCAGACTTTGCGATCACTGA
>FWPV01002299.1_pt1 | contig 47522 bp, 56 predicted proteins | sample 2228371 | NCBI WGS metagenome assembly FWPV01 (sample SAMEA103939776, study PRJEB20133) | metagenome | reverse complement strand
TTTTGTCGTATGCCTGGCCGAGTGGTGTCAGGAGCGATATGCGGAGCGGTGGGAGAAACAGGTGCTCAAAGAGGAGGTTGCCGGGGAAGCGACATGGGCACACGATGCCGAATGCCCCTTTTTGCTGGTGGGCGGCGATCTTTCGGGAGTGCAGCGTTTCATCTATACCATTTCTTCTAAAGGGGCTTTGAAGTCGCTCAAGGGCCGCTCCTTTTTCCTCGAGCTCTTTCTGGAACACGCCGTGGACGCCCTTTTGGAGGCCCTGGAACTTTTTCGATGCCATGTGATTTTTACGGGTGGCGGTCACTTCTACCTTGTGGCTCCCAACACGCGCAGAACGGAAGAAACCCTTCGCCGCGTCGGTCAACGGCTGAACGACTACCTCTTTAAGGATTTTAACGGCGCCTTGGAACTCTTTCTGCGCTGGGTACCTTTTCGCAAAGCCGATTTGAGAGACGTCACACGCACCTGGAAGCATCTTTCTCTGGAGCTGGAGGAGGCGAAAAAGAGGAAAGGGGAAGGTTTTCTCGAAGAGCTGCTCGGCGAGGCTCAGGAGCCCCACCCCGACTGTTATACCGACAAATGCCAGGTGTGCGGCCGTGAAGACCGGGCTTTGAAAAGTCTCAGCATCGGCGAAGCGACCTTTCCCGTCTGTGAACCCTGTCGCGACCAATACATTCTCGGGGATCTCCTTCAACAAGCATGCCGAAGAGGACCCTACCCGGTGATCTACCGATGGAGGGAAGAGCCTTCGTGGCTGGACAGGAATCGTTACGTCCGTATTGAAGACCGATATTACCAACCCGCGCAGCTGAGCTTTAACGATAAGAGCTTGAAAAAGCTGCCGGACGATGCCGAAACCGTCTATCACATGAACGATTGGAATCTTACGCACTACACCCACAAGGGCAGCCGTCCCCTTTTTGCCGCGGTCTATCTGCCACCCGAAGATGACTATCGGGATCTGGAAACCATGGCGATCAAGGGTTTCGGCATTCCGCGCATTGGGGTTCTTCGCATGGACGTGGACCGGCTCGGGCGCATCTTTTCCCTGAGCCTTCCCGAAGGCGAAAGGACCTTTTCCCTGACGGCCTCCCTTTCCCGGCAGCTCAGCCTTTTTTTCAAGTTTCACCTGAACGGGGTGCTGCGTGGAGAAGCGGGATACCCTTCAAAGACACGTTTACTGGGAAGAGATGACGGCTCGAGGCTTCTTACGGTTGTCTATTCCGGTGGAGACGACCTGTTTCTCATCGGTCATTGGCTGGACGTCTTAGAAGCAGCCATGGATATTGAGCGAGCTTTTGCCACGTTCACGGCCAATCCGCACATGACGGTTTCGGCGGGGTTGGCCTTGGGAAGCCCTCATGAACCGGTGTATCGTCTGGCCGATGCGGCGGGGGAAGCCGAAGATCGGGCTAAGGGGGAAAGGGAAGAAGGCGGAAAAAAGGTACCGGGACGAAGGGCCTTCTGCCTGTTCGGCACCCATACCTTTGCGTGGCGGGATTCCAACACGCCTCACGTCGGCAGTGTCCTCGAGGTCTTAGAACTTTTGCGGCCCTTTTTGGTCGTGGAGTCCACAAGGCTCAAGAGCCGCTCCGAAGGGCTCGCCAAAGGCTTCTATTACAAGCTTCTCCAACTCGTGCGCCGGCAGCGCCGCGATGGAGTCTGGGTGCTGCCCAAACTGGCATACCTTTTTGGAAGGACTCGAGTGGGCAACGCCTTGGAAAAAGACTGGATCACCCTCAAACATTACATGTTTTCCAGCAGGGCCCAGGGGTGGCGCCATGTGGAAACGGCGCTCCTGATCCTTTTAATGATGATGCGCGAAGGAGGATCGGAACAATGAATGAGACCAAAAAGCCCACCAGTATCAGTGAATTCAAACGCGAGCTCAGCGACCTGAAACAGGTGTCCATGGAACGTTTGGTGGAAATTGCCGACACCGTGGGATCACGGATCTCTCATGAAGTCAAAATGAACCAGATCCGTCGCTTTTTGGATGGAGCCCGCAAGGTGGAAGCGGAAATGAAGAGATCCGGACGCTTTGATCAAGTGAAGGATCGCGTTGTGCTGCTTCGACCCAAACTGGCTTATGCCGCCGGGCGCCACGAAAAGGTCAAACCGCTGGCGGAGCTTTTGGATACGGCTGTGACGTCGGCCGCCAAATCCGAGGAAAATTTCATGAAATTCCTGCGACTGATGGAAGGAATCATTGCGTATCACCGTTTCTACGGCGGAAGGGACTAAAGGGAGGGGATGACCATGGCACCGAAGACGTACCGCAAACTTTTGGGAAAAATCGTTTTGGAAGGCGTCATGGAATGCCTGAGCGGGCTTCATATCGGGGCGTCCAAAGAAAACTTGGAGATCGGCGCTTTGGACAGCCCTGTGGTCAGGGATCCCATTTCATCGGAACCTTATGTCCCCGGGAGTTCTCTGAAGGGGAAACTCAGGGCTCTCCTGGAAAAAGCTCACCCGGAGCTTTTGCCCAACCGGGACGGCGGCTCGGGGATCAGTCGCCATGAGTGCAACGACTGGGAGCCCGGGAACAACAAGAACAAAAACTACGGTATCACCCTGGATTATCCCGGAGCTCTGCAATGCCCGGTCTGCCGTCTTTTTGGTTCCACAGGAGCCGGTGACGGCCAGAACTTCCCGGCCCGACTCAAGGTCCGGGACATGCGCCTTACGCCTCAGAGCCGTAAAGAGCTGGAGTCCATTGACACGGGGTTGCTCTTTACCGAGTGGAAATTCGAAAACGGTATCGACCGGGTCACCTCGGCAGCCAATCCCAGGAACCTGGAAAGGGTTCCTCGAGGCACCCAGTTCAACTTCTCGATGACCTACGACGTGGAAGATTTAAAGACGCTGAACGATGATTTGAAAAACCTGCAATTGGCAATCGCCCTGTTACAGGACGACGCTTTGGGCGGTCACGGATCTCGCGGGTACGGTCATGTGCAGTTTCGGTTTACCAAGATCGAAGCCCGAAAAATCAACTATTACCGAGGGCAAGAGGGACAGTCCAAGACCGTTCCAGACCTTGGTGAGTTGGCCAGCTTGGCGCAGTTTTTCAACACCGGGCAAAGCGCTTAAGGCGAGGCATCCATGAAGACCTATCTCTATCATCTGGAATTTCCAGGAGGGGCCCACTTCGGTCGGCAGGGCATTGGGTTGGAAGAAACCCGGGAATCTTTTTCATCGGATTCCTTGGCTTCGGCGCTCATCAATGCTTTTTCTCTCATGGATGAAGCGGACGAGGTCTTGGCGGCCTTAGGCAGCGAGAACCCACCGTTTCTTCTCAGTTCCCTTTTGCCTTACGGGCCGGAAAGGAAGGGTGGTAGGCGTCTCTACGCACTGCCTCGACCCCTGACAATGCCACGGGTTCACGACAGCTCCGTTCTTCAATCCGCCGGCAAGGACCTGAAGAAGATCCGGTACTTGGAACCTGAGGACCTGCTTCGCTGGCTGGATGACCGGCCCTTGAGCGAGGATGACATTCAGGCCATGCGAACGCGCGCGGCTCGGCTGGCTCGACCCTGGAACGAAGAAACCCAGGAAGGCTGGCACGCCGTCTTCCTACGGCCTCGCGTAGCCCTGGACCGGAGTTCGCAAAACAGTGCCATCTGGTGGTGCGGTGAGGTCCACTTTCGTCCGGGAGCCGGCCTTTTCGGGTTGGTGCGCTTTCAGGACGAAGCGTGGAAACCTCGGCTGGAAGCAGCGTTTCGGCTCATGGGAGATATGGGCTTGGGCGGCGAACGCACCTACGGGCTGGGATTGTTCCGTTTCGACGGCCTTACGCCCCTCAAGGACGTTTGGACCCTGGGAAAACACGAACCCAAGCTCGGACGTCATGTGTTGCTGTCACGGTACGTGCCTCGAAAGGATGAGTTGGGACGTCTGCGTGAGGTGCTGAGCGCGTGGGAGATGGAGGAGAGTCGAGGCTTTGTGGTGTCCGGTCGTTCGGCGACTACCATCAAAAGGAAACGGGTGCGGTTCCTCATCGAAGGATCGGTCGCCAGTGAACCCCTTGCAGGTCGGCTCGTGGACGTAACCCCGGAACATGGCATGGCTTTGGGCTTGGCGCATCGTGTGTATCGATCAGGGCTAGGGTTTTGGTTTCCCTAAAGTTTTAGTTCAGGAGGCTTTGCATGGCCACTCAGACGGCTACCTCCCCTGTGGTGGGCACGGCGTTGGAAAAGATGACCGTGTTTTTCACGGTCCTTTCTCCCATTCACATCGGCACAAAGGACGGCGCTCTTCAGCCCATGGAGTACCTCTTTGACGGAGCAACAGTCCACGTGGTGGATGAATCCAAGCTTGGTGACTTTCTCCTGCGGAGGAACCTTATGGACAGTTTCGTTCAGCAGGCTTTCTCAGGAGATTTGAGGAAAAAAGGTTTGCACGGTTTCCTCAAGGAGAGAGCCCGGGATGTGGATTTCAAGAAAATCGGTCCCCAGGTGGCCTCTTACTCGGTTCCCGGGGGATCTTCGAACATGCCGGATTTTAGACCTTTTGTGCGAGACGGTTTCGGGAACGTCTATCTGCCCGGAACATCCATCAAAGGGGTTTTGCGCACGGCGTTGCTCTATACGTTGCTCAAGAGGGAGCTTCCCAAAGAAGCGGGCGGTGGGCAGCATCCTCGAGAGAAACAGGTCCGCTCATGGATCCAACATTTGCAGACAGAGAGAAACAAAGAACGGGCGAAGAAGTTCCTTTCGGCGGATCTGCAAAAAAGCACCCTCCAGCGCTGGCAGCTTTCAGGCGGTGGCAAGGAGCAAAACCGTGACCTTTTGCGGTGCTTGAGGGTTCGAGATGCCTATCCTATGAACGGCAAAGTGGAAACGAGGGTCATTCCCATTCGGTTTCTTTCCAAAAAACAGGATGGAGCCCACTACTGGAGCCAAAAGCCTAAAGGAGTCGGCGACCTGGAGATTTGGGTGGAAGCCGTGATCCGTGGGATCTTTCAAACGGAAATCGTATGGGATCATGGCCTCTGGCAAACCTTCTGCGAAGATAATAAGGCCTTAAAAAACCTAGGAGACATGGGCCCGAAAAAAATCCTGCTCATGGCTGACACCATGAATAAAGACATCGTTGATCACGAGAGGGGTTTTTTCACCTCCAAGGGCCAGGCTCAAGGCGAGTTTCTCAAGCAATGGTACGAGAAGGTTGGCACATCCCTTTTTCGAATCGGCTTCGGGTCGGGCATGCTCTCCACGACGGTGAATCTGCTTTGGAGCCATGAACTTCGCCAGGAGATTCGAAATGCCTGCGGACATCCTCGAGGATCGGACCCGGCCCCCAAGTCCCGTCGGGTTTGGGTGAAAAATGATAGAGAATGTCTCCCCATGGGTTGGGCTCGCATCGGGATTGCTTCGGATCCGAAGGCCGCGGAAGGAACTCCCAAAGACAAGGACCACACCCCTTCCCAGGCACCTCGGGAGCAACAGCGAGAGGATAAAAACATTGGGCAAGCCCCCTCCTTGGAGAAAGGCGCCCCTAAACCGGCCAAACCGGCTCAAGATGCCGCGGTTTCACCCGCAGAGCGGGGGTTTTCGGCTGGAAGCGCCATCGAGGCTCCAACATCGACCACGTCAAAAGACTTTTCCAAGCAAAGCGAAGGGCTTTCCCCCAAGAGCCCTGAATTCAAAGCGGCCAAAACGCCACCTATGACTCTTGAGGTCAAAGCCAAGGAAATTTCTTTGACCAACAGAATGGAGATGGAGCGGCTCCTACAAGAACTGGAAAAAGCCGACAAGGCTTTAGCCCGAAAGGCGGCACAGATCCTTAAGGACAGAATGCTGAAACAAAAACTGTGGAAAAATTCTCCCTTTAAAACAAGCTTGGAAGAAATCCTCTCGGAAGACGAACCCTGATCTGTGACTTCGCCCTGGCACAAGGAAAAGGTGAAACCATGGCAAAAGCTTCAAAAGATTCGATCCAGTTCACAGGAATCACATCAGGTGGGATTGCGGTGGGGAATGGTCCGGCTAATAGTGTTCATCCAAAACAAGGGACTTGACAACACTTCTCCCATAGCTTGTCAAAATTCAGAGGGCGCATGACTCATTCCGGAATTTTCAATGTAACCGATGGTGGAACTGCACCTTCTCCAATCAGCCAGGATGGCGGCAACCGGCGGCGGAGCGTTTTTCTGTCGGTGAAGGTTAGGTGGTGCTATCGCTCAGGGTTAGGTGGCGCATTCCGGCTTCGCCTCCATGCGCCCTACGGGGTATTGAGCTGGGTGTGGTAGATGGAGGGTGGATGGAGCGAAGCGAAATCCGCCGTCTTGCACAAGGAAGCAAAATCCGCCGTCTTGCACAGCGAACCGACATCCGCCGTCATGTGGCTGCCCAATACATCGAAACGGAATCCACTGCCGCTTACCCCAAAAGGCGCAGTGTCCCCATGAGCGCTGCCATAAGGCTGAAACCTAAGCCAATGGTCCATTGCATGTGGGTAAACCGCTTGTCCATAGCCTCAAAGCGGGCGTTGGTTTCACGCTGCATGGCTTCGAAACGGGCGTTGGTTTCACGCTGCAAAGCTTCAAAGCGCTTATCCATGGCCTCAAAGCGCTTTTCCATCGCTTCAAAGCGCTTATCGACCGCCTCAAACCGGGCGATCATTTCCCGCTGGAGTGCTTCAAAGCGCCTATCCATGGCTTCAAAACGAGCCATCATTTCCCGCTGAAGCCCTTCAAAGCGCTTATCCATGGCTTCAAAACGAGCCGCCATTTCACGTTGAAGCCCTTCAAAGCGCTTGTCCATGGCTTCAAAACGAGCCATCATTTCATGCTGTACCCCTTCAAAGCGCTTGTCCATGGCTTCAAAGCGCTTTTCTGAAGCCTGGAAATGAGCGATTTGGATTTCCTTGAGGGCTCGCAGTTCCTCTTCGACGCGAACCACCCTTTCCATCAGGGAAAGTTCCCGGGCGCGCTGTTCGTTTTCCTTCACAAACGCGGCAAGCCTTTCCGAGAAAAGTTCATCCATCTTTTCTCGAAAAAGGTGTTCCACGCTTTGCGCGATCCACTCCTTCACTTCCCTTTCGCTCACAGACGATCCGGCGAGGCTCATGAGACAGGCTCCTTCTTTCGGCGTGTTTCGATGAAACTCTAGCACCCATCCCTTCTGCTGGCAAGATCGCCCCAACCACTCCAACTATGCCACAACCCCTGGGGCGCATGGAGGCGAAGCCGAAATGCGCCACCCATCCCATAGCCCAACCCGTGGCCATCCCACCACCCACCCGTAGGGCGGATGGAGGCAAAGCCGGAATCCGCCGCGATTAAAACCGAAACAAGGGAACCGTTCGGGCAACGGCACCTTCCCGAATCAGCCAGAATCGCCCATAGTGCTTGCGCACGGTATGTGATCTAAGCAAGCCGGAGGATTCAGGCTAATTGCATCCTAAATCGTGGGATTTTTTGACATTGACAAGGTGTTTTCCAAAGAGAGATCCATGAGTATGACATGGAATATGAAAAAAAATGTTCAGCCAAAAAAGGGACTTGAGCACTTCTTCCCCAGCTTGTCAAAATTCGAAAGGCGCCTCACGGACTCGGCGATCCTAAATAGGATCTTTCCACCCGTTCGAAACAGTTTTTCCTGCCAGGTCGATGAGGGTTCTTCTCAGTGCGTGGGATAAGCAGTGAGGGAGACCGCAGGCACCCACACGTCTTCCCTTCAAAAAAACGTGTCACAGAAGCCCGCGAAAGCAAATCTTGCTTGCGATTCTCATTGGCCGCGGCATAACCATGATCCTCTTTCAGATGGAGCTTGTGCCATTTAGCGAAAAGCAAAACAGCTGCTTAAAAACCTCTTCAACCGTAAGGCTTTTCCGGCTCTTTCCCACACGGCAAAAAGCCTACCCAGAAAGGCAAAAATGCTCATTTTTTCCGGATAAGGCACAAAGTCGACAAAGCTCAGCGGCCGACGACCCCGCAAGCCGAAGACACAGCGGCTTCAGCGGTCCGCTGCAGCCCTTTGTTAGCCACTTTACTCTCCTATCAATTCCATCAATGCCTTTACAACCTTGGGGTGCAATATCTTTCCTTTGTGAAAAGGCAAAACAAATCTTTCGTTGTCTCTTTGGTATATCCTGTGACTCCCTTTACTCCTGATGTGTTCAAATCCGGCGTGAAAGAGTTTTTTCTCGGCCTCTTCTGGGGTAAGTTTGGGCCGCTTAGGCAACTTGTATCTCCATGGAGGTCGTCAATATTTCTTTACTCAGAAAGAGTTGCCTTTCCTCTGGGGATAATGTCTCTAAATAGAGTTGTATAGCTTCCTTTATATTGGATAAAACTTCCTCAAGAGAGTCTCCTTGACTGTGACATCCTTTGAGTTCTGGGCAATATGCATAATACCCGTACTGATCTAGCTCTATGACTATATTCACTTTCATTGTGTCTCTTCCTCCTTTTTAACATAAAGTGTGCGATTCTTTGACATTGGCTATGTGTTTTCCAGAGCAGAGATTTCATGAAGATGACATTTAAGATGAAAACAAAATGTTCAGTCAAAAGAAGGGACTTGACAGCACCTCCGCCACGCCTTGTCAAAATTCGAAAGGCGCCTCACGGACTCGGCGATCCTAAATAGGATCTTTCCACCCGTTCGAAACAGTGTTTCCTGCCATGTCGATAACGGTTCCTCTCCGTGTTGAGGGATAAGAGGGCAGGCAGACCGTAAGCACGCCCACCTCTTCCTTGAAGCATTCGTAGAGGTCATGGTCTTCGACGGGTTCAGCCTGATCGATTTGACACTTATCAGCTTTTTTTGTGGCATGGTCACATCCTAGCCTTTGGATTTGCATGGAATCGGCACTGGATCCATTGAATCTCTTTTTGATTCAGCAATGTAGCCCAAAGGGTGCGTTTTTTCCAGCATGAAATCGCACAATTTAGGTGTTGTTGATTTCGGCGTGGGGGGAAAGCTGAAATCCAGCCGGGGTGGAAATGTGTTGACAGGGGGTGGCTGGGTTTGGCATTGGAACGGGGCGGGTTTCAAGCCCGGGGGTGCATCGGTTGTTCCGGTGCACTTTTTGCTTGCCTTTGGCAGGGCCTTGTGATAGACAGGGCTGCTCTCGCACCCGGGTTGAAAAGCGGGAAGGCGGTTTGATTGGGGAGAGGTTCCCGAGTGGCCAAAGGGAGCAGACTGTAAATCTGCCGGCGACGCCTTCGGAGGTTCGAATCCTCCCCTCTCCACCATCAACTTGAACATGTAGGAGATAGTGGCAGCCAAAGCGGGCCATTGTCGTTCGAACTGCATGTACTGATCGAGCACAATCCCGTCTTACATGTCCGCCCCCTCGCGGTGTGGGCCCACGTAGCTCAGGAGGTAGAGCACTTCCTTGGTAAGGAAGAGGTTCACCGGTTCGAGCCCGGTCGTGGGCTCCATTTTTTTTGGAGCGAGGATGGGGCGCCTTCTGCCACAGACTCCGCGCCGTCCGGTTTATGCGTACCTAAGGTGAGGCTTGAGGACCCAGCGGTCCGACATGAAGATCGACTCTTGACGTGAGGAGGAAGTGCGATGGCGAAGAAGAAGTTTGAGCGGACGAAGCCGCACGTGAATGTGGGGACCATTGGTCACATTGACCATGGGAAGACGACGTTGACGGCGGCGATCACGAAGCAGTTATCGCTTCGTGGGAAGGCGGAGTTTGTGCCGTTTGATCAGATAGACAAGGCGCCGGAGGAGCGGGAGCGTGGGATTACGATAGCGACGGCGCATGTGGAGTATGAGACGGACAAGCGGCATTATGCGCATGTGGATTGTCCTGGGCATGCGGACTACATCAAGAACATGATCACGGGTGCGGCGCAGATGGACGGGGCCATTTTGGTGGTGGCGGCCGATGATGGTCCGATGCCGCAGACTCGGGAGCACATTTTGTTGGCGCGTCAGGTTGGGGTGCCGAACATTGTGGTGTTTTTGAACAAGGTGGACATGGTGGATGATCCGGAGCTGATTGAGTTGGTGGAGTTGGAGCTTCGGGAGTTGTTGAGCAAGTATGGATTTCCTGGGGATGAGGTACCGATTGTTAAGGGATCGGCTTTGAAGGCTTTGGAGTGTGATGATCCGTCGGCTCCGGAGGCGGCGCCGATTTTTGAGTTGATGGATGCGGTGGACAGTTACATACCGGATCCGGTGCGGGATATTGACAAGCCGTTTTTGATGCCCATCGAGGATGTGTTTTCCATCAGTGGACGGGGCACGGTGGTGACGGGCCGTGTGGAGCGTGGTGTGATTTCGGTGGGTGATGAAGTGGAGATTGTGGGGTTTCGGCCCACGATGAAGACGGTGTGTACGGGCGTGGAGATGTTTCGCAAGACCTTGGATCGTGGGGAGGCTGGGGACAACATTGGTGTGTTGCTTCGGGGGATCAAGCGAGACGAGGTGGAGCGTGGCCAGGTGGTGGCGAAACCTGGAAGCATTACGCCGCACACGAAGTTTAAGGCTGAGGTGTATGTGTTGAAGAAGGAGGAAGGGGGTCGGCACACGCCGTTTTTCCCTGGGTATCGGCCTCAGTTTTATTTTCGGACCACGGACGTGACGGGGGTGGTGACGTTGCCTGAGGGTGTGGAGATGGTGATGCCCGGGGACAACGTGAATATGGAAGTGCATTTGATCGCCCCGGTGGCTTTGGAAAAGGAGCTTCGGTTTGCGATTCGCGAAGGCGGACGCACCGTCGGAGCCGGCGTGGTCACCGATATTATCGAGTAAAGCCCGAAGCCCGCATGGGCTTTGAGACGGAAAAGGTGAAAGACGATGCGAGTATTGGTCACTTTGGCGTGCCAGGAGTGTAAACGGCGCAACTACACGACCACGAAAAACAAGAAGACAACCCCGGATCGTCTGAGCTTTCGCAAGTATTGCAAGTTCTGCAACGCTCATACGGTTCATAAGGAAACCAAGTGAACGTAGCCAAGACGATGAAGGCACACAGGCTGAATCGCGGCGTGGACGAAGGTGGACGAAACTTGGAGACGAACAAGAAAGTCCCGGTCAAAAAATCTAAGGACGGTTCCGTGGAAGCCAAGGAAGCGGCGGCCTTGAAAAAGAAGGCACCGCGCAAGGCCGGGCCCGCCGAGCCGAGCCTCTGGACACGTTTTCAGACATACCTGCGTGAAGTGGTCTATGAGCTGCGCAAGGTGGTGTGGCCGTCCCGCAAGGAAACCATCGGCTCCACGTCCGTGGTGGTGATCATCGTGATCCTTTGCGGGATTTATTTGGGCATTGTGGATTTCATCTTAGCCCGGTTTGTGAGGTTTCTCATCGGCTGAGTCGCCAAAGCCTGAGTGGGGTTGAGGCTTAAGGGGAGCGGGAGAAAAGGCGTGGCAAAGCAGTGGTATATTGTCCATACCTATTCGGGGTTTGAGCAGAAGGTCAAGGCCAGTCTGGAAGAGCGCATCAAGGCGGCGGGAAAGTCCGAATACTTCGGTCAGATTCTGGTGCCCACCGAAAAGGTGGTGGAACTTGTCAAGGGAGAACGCCGCTCCTCTTCACGAAAGTTCTATCCCGGCTACATTCTGGTCCAGATGGAACTCAACGACGAGACCTGGCACCTGGTACGCCACACGCCGAAAGTGACCGGGTTTATCGGCAGCCAGGAAAAACCCATTCCGCTTACCGATGAGGAAGCTCAGGCCATCCTGCAGCAGATGGAAGAAGGAGTTCAGAAGCCTCGACCCAAGTACCAGTTCGAAAAAGGCGACGAAGTGCGTGTGGTGGACGGACCGTTCGCCAGTTTTCATGGGGTCGTGGACCAGGTGATTCCGGAAAAGGGAAAGGTTCGCGTGCTGGTATCCATTTTCGGTCGTTCCACTCCGGTGGAATTGGATTTTGTGCAGGTCCAACGCCTGTAGGCCTTTGACGGTCGCCTCTTGTTCCTGTTTTTGGGCATGAGGTGTCGGTTCAAGGGCATGAGACCATAGGGGAGTTAATGTCACATGGCAAAAAAGGTGATTGCAAACGTTAAATTGCAGATTCCGGCCGGCCAGGCCAATCCGTCCCCTCCCGTGGGGCCGGCTTTGGGTCAGCACGGTGTCAACATCATGGAATTCTGCAAGGCATTCAATGCCAGAACTCAGGGTCAGGAAGGGATGATCATTCCCGTGATCATCACCGTCTACGGGGATCGTTCCTTTACCTTTATCACCAAGACCCCGCCTGCCTCGGTGCTTTTGAAAAAGGCGGCCAAGATCGCCAAAGGGTCCAGTGAACCCAACCGGGACAAGGTGGGCAAGGTGACCAGGGCTCAGGTGGAAGAAATCGCCAAGCTCAAGATGCCCGATCTCAACGCTCGAGACCTGGCGGCGGCCATTCGCACCATCGAGGGCACGGCTCGCAGCATGGGAATCGTTATCGAATAATCCGTGGGCTGTCGCCGCAGTCTGGTGACAGCGTGGGTCGGTTGGAGAGAAGGAAATGCCGAAGCGAGGGAAAAAATATCGCGCTGCGCTTGAAAAGGTGGATCGAACCAAGCGCTATACTTTTGAAGAAGGCCTCAATCTGGCGCTCCAGTGTGCGTACGCGTCCTTTGACGAGACCTTGGACATCGCCGTCAAGCTGGGAGTGGATCCTCGCCATGCGGACCAGATGGTTCGTGGCACGGTGGTGCTTCCCAATGGTTTGGGCAAGGTGGTGCGTGTGGCCGTTTTCGCCAAGGGTGAAAAGGTCAAGGAAGCCTTGGACGCCGGAGCCGATGTGGCCGGCGGGGAAGAACTCATCGAAAGAATCAAGGAAGGCTGGATGGAGTTCGACAAGGCCGTGGCCACCCCGGACATGATGGGGCAGGTGGGCAAGATCGGAAAGATTTTGGGACCTCGAGGCCTCATGCCCAACGCCAAACTGGGCACCGTGACCTTTGATGTGGCCAAGGTGGTTCAGGAAATCAAAGCGGGCAAGGTGGACTTTCGCGTGGAAAAAACCGGCATCGTGCATGCTCCCATGGGAAAAGTCTCTTTCGGCCCGGAAAAACTTTTGCAAAACATTTCCACCTTTATTGACACTCTGATTCGGCTGAAACCCACGGCCGCCAAGGGGACGTATCTACGAGGAATCGCCATTTCCACCACCATGGGACCCGGCATTCGCATCGACCCTCTGGCCGTGAAAAGCATCCTGGGCTAAATTCCAGGAAAGCAGACACTCGTAAACTGCCGTTGGGTGCTTTCACGCATCTGAGACCGTAGGTACATCGGGAAGGTGTTTAAATCCGTTCGGAAAACAAGGCGCCGACGAACGGGACCTACCGAGGTGGTGAAAAGACCAACGGGATCGTTCCATGTGGACCATGCGTTGAGGAAAGCACGCCGGCAGAGGAAAGGAGGGATGAGAGAGCTTGGAGAGAGTCAAGAAAGAACAGTTGGTCGCCGAGCTGCACGAAAAGCTGCAGCGAGCCAGCGCCGCCATTCTCACCGATTTCAAAGGCTTGAGTGTCGCCGAGATCACCACGCTGCGTGATAATCTGGCACAGCAGGGCGTGGAGTTCAAGGTTGTCAAGAACACGCTGATGCGTATCGCCGCTAAGGGCACAGGGGCTGAAGTGGTGGAACCCTTGTTGAAGGGGACCAACGCTGTGGCCATCGCCTACGGTGATCCGGCGGTGTCGGCCAAGGTGCTCAAAGCCTTCAGCAAACAAAATGACAAGTTCAAGGTGAAGGGTGGTGTCCTGGGCACCCAAGTGCTCAGTGTGGATGACGTGCTCGCTCTGGCGGAACTGCCGTCCCGCGAAGAACTCTTGGCCAAATTGCTGGGAACGCTCCATGCCGTGCCGACGGCCCTTGTGCGGGTGCTCAGTGGAGTTCCGCGGGCCTTTGTGGGCGTGCTGGCTGCTATTCAAAGGGAAAAAGAAAACGCATAGGACGCAAGGAGGATCATTCGCATGTCGGAAATTACCAAGGAAGATGTCATCAAGTTTATCGAAAACATGACCGTGTTGGAACTCAGCCAGCTGGTGAAAGAGCTGGAAGACCGTTTTGGTGTGAGCGCCGCGGCTCCGGTGGCCGTGGCCGCCGTGGCGGCGGCTCCTGGTGCTGAAGCCGCACCGGTGGAAGAAAAGACGGAATTTGACGTGGTCATCACCGCCGTGGGCGACAAGAAGATCAATGTCATCAAGGAAGTGCGTGCGGTGACCAACCTCGGCCTTAAGGAAGCCAAAGACCTGGTGGAAAACCTTCCCGGCGTGGTGAAGGAAGGAATTCCCAAGGCGGAAGCCGAAGAAATCGCCAAGAAACTCACGGAAGCCGGAGCGACCGTGGAAATCAAGTGATCCCAGTTTTCGGCCTGCCGTGTGTCGGAAGTCCTCACCCTGGGGTGAGGCTTCCGATTTTTCCTTTCAGAATGTCGGTGCCACCGAAGATTTCGCGTTGCGCGGAATCCAGGTGGCTTTGTCGCCCTTGTAACCCAGTGGCGACGTTATTTCTCAAAAATGGCAGGAGATGTCATGGCAACTGCTCTGAGCCAAGAGTATCGGGTTCGAAAGAGTTTCGGGAAGATCAAAAAGATCGTGGACATCCCGAACCTAATCCAGATGCAGAAAGAGTCCTATGCCAGCTTTCTTCAGATGGACGTGGCTCCCGACAAACGGGCGAGAAAAGGTCTTCAGGAAGTTTTTGAAAGTGTTTTTCCCATTGAAGATTTCAGTCAGACGGCTTCGCTTCAGTTCGCCCAGTACAGTTTCGGGGAAATCAAGTACGACGTGGAAGAATGCCTGGCTCGTGGCATGACCTACGAAGCTCCCCTGAAGATCGTCGTCCGTTTGGCGGTCTTTGACGTGGACAAAGAAACCGGGCATCGCTCCATTCGCGACATCAAGGAGCAGGAGATCTATTTCGGAACCCTGCCCATGATGACCGAAAACGGCACGTTCATCATCAACGGCACCGAACGCGTCATTGTCAGCCAGCTGCATCGGTCTCCGGGCATCTTTTTCGACCACGATCGTGGCAAGACCCATTCCAGCGGCAAGATTTTGTACTCCGCTCGCGTCATTCCTCTCAGAGGGTCCTGGCTGGACTTTGAATTCGATCCCAAGGACATCCTCTATGTGCGTATTGACAGGCGTCGTAAACTTCCCGCCACCGTCTTTTTGAAGGCGTTGGGCTACGCCACCGAGGAACTGCTGAACTTCTTTTATCGCACGGAAAAAATCTTTCTGATCGACGCAGAAAACGCGGAGAAGGAACTCAACAGAGAAACCCTAGAAGGCACCAAGGCTCCCGCAGACATCGTCCATCCGGTCACAGGCGAAGTCATTGCCAAGAAAAACCGAAAGCTCGGCAAACAACTTCTGAAAAAGCTCGAAGAACTGGGTATTCAAAGACTTCCCATAAGGACCGAGGAAATCGTCGGTCAGGTCCTGGCCCATGATGTCATTGACTACAGCACCGGAGAGATCATCGCCGAGTGCAACCAGGAAATCACACCGATTCTTCTGGATCTTTTTTTGGAAAAAGGCATCAAGGAACTGGAGCTGTTGCATCTTCAGGGTCAGGATGTGAGCCCGGCGTTTCGAAACACGCTGCTTCAGGACAAGGTAAACAGCCGCAAAGATGCTCTTTTGGAAATTTACCGCAAACTTCGTCCCAGCAATCCAGCAGCGGAAGAGGTGGCCACGGAATTCTTTAACAATTTGTTCTTCAACCCTGAACAGTACGATCTTTCCGAAGTGGGGCGGTTGAAGCTGAATCATCAGCTGGGCTTGAACTTTCCTCTTGAACAACGCACCCTGACACGGGAAGACATTCTGGAAGCCGTCAAACGCCTTATTTACCTCAAGGAAACTCAAGGCCCGGTGGATGACATCGACAACCTGGGCAATCGAAGAGTCCGAGCCGTAGGAGAACTCCTGGAAAACCAATACCGCATTGGTTTGGTGCGCATGGAACGGGCCATCAAAGAGCGCATGAGCCTGCAGGAAATCGAAGCCCTCATGCCCCATGACCTCATCAACGCCAAGCCGGTCTCGGCGGTGGTCAAGGAGTTTTTCGGCACCAGTCAGCTGTCTCAGTTCATGGATCAGACCAATCCCCTTTCGGAAGTGACCCACAAGAGGCGTTTGAGCGCCTTGGGTCCAGGGGGGCTTACGCGGGAGCGAGCGGGTTTTGAGGTGCGTGACGTGCACCCGACCCACTACGGCCGTATTTGCCCCATCGAAACACCGGAAGGTCCGAATATCGGCTTGATTGTCTCACTGTCGACCTATGCTCGAGTGAATCCCTACGGGTTTATTGAAACACCTTATCGCAAGGTGCAGCACAAGACCGTAAGCAAAGAGGTGGAATACCTCACGGCCATGGAAGAAAAGGACTACCCCATCGCCCAGGCCAACGCTCCTTTGGATGAAGACGGGCGTTTCATTCGAGATGAGGTGTCCGCTCGCGTGGCCGGTGAATTCATGCTGGTGCCTCCGGAAGAGATTCGCTACATGGACGTGTCTCCGAACCAGCTGGTGAGTGTTTCCGCCTCCTTGATTCCCTTTCTGGAACACGACGACGCCAACCGCGCCCTGATGGGTTCCAACATGCAACGCCAGGCCGTGCCCCTGATTCAGACGCGAGCTCCCTTGGTGGGAACAGGCATGGAAAGGATTGTGGCCCGAGACAGCGGTGTCGTGATTGTGGCCAAACGGGACGGTATCGTGGAGTATGTGGATGCCAGCCGCATAGTGGTGCGGGCTGCGGAAACGGAAAGCAGCCGGGACAGCGGCGTGGATATCTATAAGCTCATCAAATTCAAGCGGTCCAATCAGAACACCTGCTTGAATCAAAAGCCTCTGGTGCGTGCCGGCCAGACCGTTCGAAAGGGGCAGATCATTGCCGACGGGGCTTCGACGGATCACGGCGAACTGGCTCTGGGCCGCAATGTGATGATCGCCTTCATGAGCTGGGGCGGGTACAACTTTGAAGATTCCATTTTGGTCAGCGAACGCATTGTGCGAGACGATGTGTTCACATCCATTCATATCGAGGAATTCGAAGTTCTGGCCAGAGACACGAAGCTGGGCAAAGAAGAGATCACACGAGACATTCCCAACGTGGGAGAGGAGGCCCTTAAGAATCTGGACGACAGCGGCATTGTGCGTATCGGCGCCTATATCCGCCACAACGATATTCTCGTGGGCAAAGTGACACCCAAAGGCGAAAGCCAGCTTACCCCGGAAGAAAAACTGCTGCGGGCGATCTTTGGAGAAAAAGCAAGCGATGTTAAAGACACATCACTTCGGGTGCCTCCGGGTGTCGAAGGCATTGTCATTGATGCCAAGGTCTTTTCCCGCAAAGGTGTGGACAAGGATGAACGCACGCGCATGATCGAAGACGAAGAAATTGCGCGTCTGGAAAAAGATCAGCGCGATGAGCTGGAAATCATTCGAAAGAGTGTGGCCAAACGTATCGCCGCTTTGTTTGCCGGAAAAACCAGTGCCGTCACCATCAAGGACGGAAAGAAAGTCTATGTGAAAAAAGGTGATCCCATCACCGACGAGGTGCTTTTGGATCTTCCCACGCGGTTTTGGAATCAGTTGCAAGCCTCGGAAGACCCGGCCCTGACCATGGAAGTGGAGCGCATCACGGATCATTACCGTGAACAGGTGGGACTGGTGCAATCCCTCTTTGAAGAAAAGATCAACAAGCTCAGAAAAGGGGATGAACTGCCGCCGGGTGTCATCAAGATGGTCAAGGTTTATGTGGCCGTCAAACGGAAACTCCAGGTGGGTGACAAAATGGCGGGGCGCCACGGCAACAAAGGTGTCGTTTCCAGGATTTTACCCATTGAAGACATGCCTTACTTCGCGGACGGAACCCCTGTAGACCTGGTGCTGAATCCTCTGGGCGTGCCTTCACGTATGAACGTGGGGCAGGTGCTGGAAACCCATCTGGGGTGGGCGGCCAAAGGTTTGGGAGAACAACTGGCGAAACTGATAGAAGCCTACAAGGAAAAGGAGACTCTCGAAGAGAAGCTGCGACGTATCTATAACCAGTTGGAATTCGACAGCTATTTTAAGGATGCTGAGCCCAAGGATCTGCAAGCGCTTTTGCCGCACCTTCGTGAAGGGCTTCATGTGGCTTCCCCGGTTTTTGACGGTGCCGAAGAGGCCGAAATTCGAGATTTTCTTAAGGAGGCAGGACTTCCCGAAACGGGTCAGACGATTCTCTACGACGGTCGCACGGGGGAACCCTTTGACCAACCGGTCACCGTCGGCATCATGTACATGCTCAAGTTGCACCACCTGGTGGACGACAAGATTCATGCGCGCTCCATCGGACCTTACTCCCTGGTGACCCAGCAGCCTTTGGGCGGTAAGGCCCAGTTCGGAGGCCAAAGGCTGGGTGAGATGGAAGTGTGGGCCATGGAAGCCTATGGGGCGGCTTATGCGCTCCAGGAGTTCTTGACGGTGAAATCGGACGATCTGGCAGGAAGAACACGTATGTACGAAAAGATCGTCAAAGGGGACAATACCTTGGAAGCCGGGTTGCCGGAATCCTTTAATGTCCTGGTCAAAGAGCTCCAAGCCCTCGCTTTGGACGTTCAGTTGTTGAGCGAAGAGGAAGGCGAGGAAGAATAGATTCGCGTCAGTTGGTCGTCCTGATCCTGTCGGGGCTTTCCTCAGGGATGATCCCATGAAGAAAGCCGGTTGGGGACAGGGCATGACGCACAAGGAGGAACCCTTGAAAGAGCTTTATCCTTACTTCATGAAACCGACGGATCCCCTTCACTTTGACGCCGTGAAGATCATGCTGGCGTCACCGGAAAAGATTCGCGAATGGTCTCACGGTGAAGTGAAGAAACCGGAAACCATCAATTACCGCACCTTCAAGCCGGAACGGGACGGGCTTTTCTGTGCCAAGATTTTCGGCCCTACCAAAGACTATGAGTGTAACTGCGGTAAATATAAGAGAATGAAACACCGGGGTGTGGTGTGCGAAAAGTGCGGCGTGGAGGTCATTCAGTCCAAGGTGCGTCGTGAACGCATGGGGCACATTGAGCTGGCGGCTCCTGTGGCCCACATCTGGTTTTTGCGCAGCCTGCCCAGCAAGATCGGAAACCTTTTGGACCTTACCATGAGGGATCTGGAAAGGGTCCTGTATTTCGACTCTTATATCATCCTGGATCCCGGAGAAGTTCCCGGACTGAAGAAATACGATCTGCTCAGTGAAGAGAAGTATCGCAGCCTTGTTCAGGAGTACGGGGCCGGTTTTCGTGCCGGGATCGGCGCCGAAGCCATTCGGGAATTATTGGCCGAATTGGATCTGGCGGCCTTGGCTCGAGAACTGCGCACCGAAATGATGGAAACTTCGTCCGTGGCCAAGCGCAAGAAATTGGCCAAGCGTCTGAAAGTGATCGAAGCCTTTAAGGATTCGGACAATCAGCCGGAATGGACCATCATGAACGTCATTCCGGTCTTGCCTCCGGATCTCCGGCCTTTGGTGCCTTTGGACGGAGGTCGGTTTGCCACAAGCGACCTGAACGATTTGTACCGGCGCGTCATCAACCGAAACAACCGCCTCAAGAGGCTGATGGACCTCAATGCGCCCGATATCATCATTCGAAATGAGAAACGTATGCTTCAGGAAGCCGTGGATGTTCTTTTTGACAACGGACGCCGCGGCAAAACCATTACGGGTGCCAACAAAAGGCCGCTCAAGTCCTTGAGTGACATGCTCAAGGGTAAGCAAGGCCGGTTCCGCCAGAATCTTCTCGGCAAACGTGTGGACTATTCCGGCCGTACCGTGATCGTGGTGGGACCGAACCTGCGGCTGCATCAGTGCGGCTTGCCCAAAAAGATGGCCTTGGAGCTTTTCAAGCCCTTTGTCTACAACAAGCTGGAAGAAAAGGGCCATGTGGGGACCATCAAAGCCGCCAAGAAGATGGTGGAAAAGGAAACCCCGGAGGTTTGGGACACCTTGGATGAGGTGGTGCGGGAGTTTCCTGTGATGCTCAACCGAGCCCCGACCTTGCACCGACTGGGCATTCAGGCCTTTGAACCCATCCTGATCGAAGGCAAGGCTATTCAGTTGCACCCCTTGGTGTGTACAGCCTTCAACGCGGACTTTGACGGGGACCAGATGGCGGTGCATGTGCCGCTTTCCATTGAAGCCCAAGCGGAAGCCCGCGTGCTTATGATGTCCACCAACAACATCTTGAGCCCGGCTCATGGGGGACCGATCATTGTGCCGTCCCAGGACATTGTTCTTGGGCTTTATTACATGACTCGGGAAAGACCCTTTGCCAAGGGCGAAGGGCGCAGCTTTTCCGGTGTGGAAGAAGTGCGCTGCGCCTATGACGCCGGCGAAGTGCATCTGCATGCGCGCATCAAGGTTCGCCTCCATGGCCGTTTATTGGAAACCACCGTGGGGCGCGCTCTGTTATGGGAGACCATCAGCGGTATTTTGGACGAACCCTTGAGCAAGGATGCTTCGCTCTTTCCCGAAATCTTTCAGCGGATCAACAAGGTCATGACCAAGAAAGCCTTGCTGGACCTTATCGATTTCAGTTACCGCAGGGCCGGAGAAAAGGCCACGGTCATCCTGGCGGACCGACTGAAAGACCTGGGGTACGCTCAAGCCACGCGATCGGGATTGTCCATTGCCATCAAGGACATGACCATTCCGTTGCGGAAATCGGAAATCATTGAAAAGGCTTTTGAAGAAGTTCGAGAGATTGAACGTCAGTACAATGAAGGTTTGATCACCGGCGGTGAAAAATACAATAAGGTTGTGGATATTTGGGCCAAAGCCACGGACAGTGTGGCCGCCGAGATGATGAAGGAAATCGAAACGGAAATTGTGGAAGGTCCTGACGGACAAAAGGCTCAAACCACTTCTTACAACCCTATTTTCATGATGGCGGACTCCGGGGCTCGGGGCAGCAAAGACCAGATGCGGCAGCTTTCGGGAATGCGCGGTCTGATGGCCAAGCCTTCCGGGGAAATCATCGAAACCCCTATCACGGCCAATTTCCGTGAAGGGCTCACTGTGCTTCAGTACTTCATCTCCACACACGGGGCACGAAAAGGTCTGGCCGACACAGCCCTCAAGACGGCCAACTCAGGGTATCTTACTCGGCGCTTGGTGGATGTGTCTCAGGACGTCATTATCACCGAGCAGGACTGCGGCACCATGGACGGCATCCTGGCCGAAGCGCTTTTGGAAGCCGGAGAAATCATTCAACGGCTGGGTGAAAGAATCCTGGGCCGGGTGGCTTTGGAAGACATCGTGGATCCCGTCACAGGCGACATTCTGGTGCATGCGGGTGAGGAAATCGATGAGGAAGGAGTCAAGAAGATCGAAGATGCCGGTATCGAAAAGGTCCCCATCCGCTCCATCCTCACGTGCCAGAGCCGTCATGGGGTTTGTGCGACCTGTTACGGACGGGACTTGGCACATGGCAAGAGGGTTCAGATCGGTGAAGCCATCGGCATCATCGCCGCTCAGTCCATCGGGGAACCCGGCACCCAGCTGACCATGCGGACCTTCCACATTGGTGGGACCGCCAGCAAGCGCATTGAGCAGACGGCCATTCAGAACCGGTATCCGGGTCAGGTGAAGTTCGTCAACCTTAACACGGTGCTCAACCGCGAAGGCGACCTGGTGGCCATGAACCGCAATGGAGAGATTGCCATCGTGAGTGAAACCGGTCGTGAGCGGGAACGTTACATCATTGTCTACGGGGCCAAGCTTAAAGTTCGAGACGGCCAGTGGGTGGAACCGGAGACCCTGTTGGCGGAATGGGATCCTTACTTCACGCCTATTCTTACCGACGTGCAGGGAACGGTGAAATTTGGAGACATCATCGAAGGGGTGACCATGCAGGAAAGGCTGGATCCCGTCACGGGGAAATCCAGCAAAGTGGTGGTGGAAGTTCGAGAAGGCGATATGCGGCCTCGTGTCTCCATCAAGGATGAGAAAGGCCGAACGGCTCGTGTCGGGGACGGTGGCCATGCCCGGTACTATATGCCCGTAGGCGCCATTCTCATGGTCAATGAAGGGGACTCGGTTTTTCCCGGCGATGTGTTGGCCCGAATTCCTCGAGAAACCACCAAAACCAAAGACATCACCGGTGGTTTGCCTCGTGTGGCCGAACTTTTTGAAGTGCGCAAACCCAAGGAACATGCGGTCATTACGGAAATTGAAGGTGTGGTGAGTTTCGGTAAAGACGCTAAAGGAAAGCGCAAGGTTATCGTTACTCCCGAAGTGGGTGAGCCTCGGGAGTATCTTATTCCCAAGGGCAAACATATCAGTGTGCATGAAGGCGACTATGTCCGGGCCGGGGAACCCCTTATGGACGGGTCTCCCAATCCTCACGATGTGTTGAACGTGCTTGGGGAAAAGGAACTGGCCAAGTACCTGGTCAACGAAGTGCAACAGGTGTACCGGCTTCAGGGTGTGAAGATCAACGATAAGCACATCGAAGTCATTGTGCGGCAGATGCTTCGCCGTGTGCGCATCACCAACCCGGGCGATTCGGATTTCCTGCTTGGGGAACATGTGGAAAAGCATGTCTTTGAAGAGGTGAACCGAAAACTGGAAGCGGAAGGGAAAATGCCTGCGGCGGCGGAACCTTTGCTGCTGGGTATCACCAAGGCATCCTTGAGCACGGAAAGTTTCATTTCGGCAGCGTCTTTCCAAGAGACCACCAAGGTGCTGACGGACGCTGCGGCCGCCGGCAAGGTGGACCGTCTGCGGGGCCTCAAGGAAAACGTTATCATGGGAAGACTGATTCCGGCGGGAACAGGGATGAAGCGTTATCGAAAGCTTCATGTGAGCACCGAGGCCTTGCAGGAAACCTGATCCCAGGGAAGCGGCTTCAAAGGCTGAAAACGCTTGACAAGGTTCAGGCGACTCTGTAGATAGAGGTGTTTCTGAGCCTAGGGGCTCTAGGACAATAAGTTTCTGAAATTAATGCGATCTGGAGTTGGTGGAGAAAACAGGGATGCCCACGATCAATCAGTTGGTGCGAAAGGGAAGAGAAAAGGTTCGCAGGAAATCGAGCACTCCGGCGCTTCAGAGCTGCCCGCAGAAGCGGGGTGTGTGTGTCCGCGTCTATACGACGACCCCAAAGAAGCCGAACTCGGCTCTGCGAAAGATCGCCCGTGTGCGGCTGACCAACGGCATCGAAGTGACCTCGTATATTCCAGGAATCGGCCACAATCTGCAGGAGCATTCCGTGGTGTTGATTCGTGGAGGCCGTGTGAAGGACTTGCCCGGCGTACGTTACCACATTATTCGTGGAACCTTGGATGCTTTGGGTGTCGCCAACCGCAAACAGGGCCGATCCAAGTACGGGGCCAAGCGGCCGAAGTAAGACGTTGAGACAAGCCAAGGCGGGCCATGGCCCTGCTGAGGGCCATGGCTTCTCTTTTGCCGTAAACGATGGACGAGGTTGAGGAAGGCAATGCCACGTAGAAGAGAAGTTGCGAAGCGGGAAGTGCTTCCGGACCCCAAATACAACAGCCGGTTGGTGGCCAAGTTCATCAACAATATCATGCGTCAAGGCAAGAAGAGTGTGGCGGAACGCATTCTTTACGGAGCCTTTGAAGTCATTGAAAGGCGCAGCAAGCAGGACCCTCTGGAAGTTTTTCATAAGGCCATGGAACATGTGCGGCCCATCATCGAAGTGAAATCCAGACGGGTAGGCGGCGCCACGTACCAGGTGCCTGTGGAAGTGCGCAGCGACCGCCGGGACGCCTTGGCCATGCGCTGGATTATTTCCTACGCCAAAAACCGGTCGGAAAAGACCATGACCGACAAGTTGGCGGGGGAACTGTTGGATGCTTCCCAGAACCGGGGTGGAGCGGTCAAGAAAAGGGAAGACACGCACCGCATGGCCGAAGCTAACAAGGCTTTCGCCCATTATCGCTGGTAGGTGATCGAAAGGCCTCACGCGGCCGCAAGAAAGGCGCCTTTCCCGTGGCATGCGAAACGGCGCCGGCATTCAGGGGCGGACCAGACACAAGGGCATCCTGACTTTTTAGAAGAAAAAGTTTCGCATTCATGGATTCGGTAAGGACGTGAGGAGGAAGTGCGATGGCGAAGAAGAAGTTTGAGCGGACGAAGCCGCACGTGAATGTGGGGACCATTGGTCACATTGACCATGGGAAGACGACGTTGACGGCGGCGATCACGAAGCAGTTATCGCTTCGTGGGAAGGCGGAGTTTGTGCCGTTTGATCAGATAGACAAGGCGCCGGAGGAGCGGGAGCGTGGGATTACGATAGCGACGGCGCATGTGGAGTATGAGACGGACAAGCGGCATTATGCGCATGTGGATTGTCCTGGGCATGCGGACTACATCAAGAACATGATCACGGGTGCGGCGCAGATGGACGGGGCCATTTTGGTGGTGGCGGCCGATGATGGTCCGATGCCGCAGACTCGGGAGCACATTTTGTTGGCGCGTCAGGTTGGGGTGCCGAACATTGTGGTGTTTTTGAACAAGGTGGACATGGTGGATGATCCGGAGCTGATTGAGTTGGTGGAGTTGGAGCTTCGGGAGTTGTTGAGCAAGTATGGATTTCCTGGGGATGAGGTACCGATTGTTAAGGGATCGGCTTTGAAGGCTTTGGAGTGTGATGATCCGTCGGCTCCGGAGGCGGCGCCGATTTTTGAGTTGATGGATGCGGTGGACAGTTACATACCGGATCCGGTGCGGGATATTGACAAGCCGTTTTTGATGCCCATCGAGGATGTGTTTTCCATCAGTGGACGGGGCACGGTGGTGACGGGCCGTGTGGAGCGTGGTGTGATTTCGGTGGGTGATGAAGTGGAGATTGTGGGGTTTCGGCCCACGATGAAGACGGTGTGTACGGGCGTGGAGATGTTTCGCAAGACCTTGGATCGTGGGGAGGCTGGGGACAACATTGGTGTGTTGCTTCGGGGGATCAAGCGAGACGAGGTGGAGCGTGGCCAGGTGGTGGCGAAACCTGGAAGCATTACGCCGCACACGAAGTTTAAGGCTGAGGTGTATGTGTTGAAGAAGGAGGAAGGGGGTCGGCACACGCCGTTTTTCCCTGGGTATCGGCCTCAGTTTTATTTTCGGACCACGGACGTGACGGGGGTGGTGACGTTGCCTGAGGGTGTGGAGATGGTGATGCCCGGGGACAACGTGAATATGGAAGTGCATTTGATCGCCCCGGTGGCTTTGGAAAAGGAGCTTCGGTTTGCGATTCGCGAAGGCGGACGCACCGTCGGAGCCGGCGTGGTCACCGATATCATTGAGTAAAGCCAACGTGACGAAAGCCATGGGGTCCCTGACCGGGAATGATCGGCAGGGACCCAAATTATGGGAACAGACGCCATGATGAATCAGAGAATACGCATCCGCTTGAAAGCCTACGACCATAAACTTCTTGACCAAGCGGCCGCAGAAATCGTCAATACGGCAAAGAAGACCGGAGCCCATGTGGCGGGTCCTATTCCGTTGCCGACGAAAATCCACCGTTACACGGTTCTGCGTTCCGTACACATAGACAAGAAGTCTCGGGAGCAGTTTGAGATCCGGGTCCACAAGCGTTTAGTGGATATTTTGGAACCAACCCAGCAGACCGTGGATTCGCTCATGAAGCTGGATCTATCGGCCGGGGTTGATGTGGAAATCAAACTGTAAGGCCGCTTTGAGCGGAGAAGCCTAGCCCAAGAGAGCTGAGAAAATGGTGAAGGCATTACTAGGACGCAAGATCGGGATGACGCAGGTTTTTGCCGAAGACGGCAGTGTGGTGCCCGTCACGGTGGTGCAGGCCGGCCCCTGTGTCGTCACGCAGGTCAAAGTTCCCGCACGTGATGGATACAGCGCCGTGCAGATCGGTTTTGGGGAAAAGAAGGAAAAAAAGGTCACGCGCCCCCTCAAGGGTCACCTGGACAAGGTGGGCAAGGGGTACTTTCAGATTTTGAAAGAGGTGCGCGTGGAAAACCCCGAGGAATTTGAGTTGGGTCAGGTGTTGGAATCCGGACTTTTTGCCATCGGAGACCGTGTGGATGTCACCGGAGTGACCAAGGGCAAGGGATTTGCCGGTACGGTCAAGCGATGGGGATTCAGCCGAGGACCTGTGACGCACGGATGCAAAAATATTCGAGAACCGGGGTCCACCGGATGCGCGACCTTCCCGGGGCGTGTCATCAAAGGCAAAAAGATGGCGGGCCAAAAGGGCCATAAGCGGGCAACGGTTTTGAACCTGAAGATCGTCGACGTGCGACCCGAAGAAAACCTTATCCTGATCAAGGGAGCCGTGCCTGGTGCCAGGAACGCTTTCCTGATGATCCGCAAGACCAATCGGGTCCGATAACGCTCGTGCCCCGCTGGGTGAAGGACGAGAGGAAACACATCATGCCAACGGTGGAAATTTTCGACATGAATCGGCAGGTCGTGGGGCAGATGGAGCTTCGCGACGACATCTTTGACGTTCCGGCCAACAAACATGTGGTCCACGAGGTGGTGTTGTATCAGCTGGCGAAGCGTCGCCGAGGGACGGCCAAGACCAAGGGCCGAAGCGAGGTTTCGGGAGGCGGCAAAAAGCCCTGGCGTCAGAAGGGAACAGGTCGTGCTCGAGCCGGAACCACACGATCTCCCTTATGGCGTGGTGGTGGTACCGTGCATGGGCCGCAACCGCGAACCTACGACATGAAGGTGCCCAAGAAGGTGCGTCGGTTGGCTCTGAAGATGGTGCTCAGCCAAAAGCTGCGGGATCAGGCCCTGGTGATCGTGGATCAGCTGCAACTTCCGGAAATCAAAACCAAGCTTTTTCATGCTTGGATGCAGCGTTTTGAACTGCAAAAGCCTTTGGTGGTCATTTCCGGCAAGGATGAAATTCTGGAAAAGTCGGCGCGCAACATTCCCAACGTCAAGGTGCTGCGCTGCGAAGGCCTGAACGTTTTTGACATGCTCAAGCATGGAAACCTGGTGCTCACCAAAGAGACGGTTTCCAAAATAGAGGAGTCCTTGGGGTGATGCGGGACAAAACCTATTCCATACTTAAGCGCCCTTTGATCACGGAAAAGAGCACGTCGGACAAGGAGCAGCACAATAAGCTGCACTTTGAAGTGGATCGTCGTGCCAACAAGATAGAGATCAAAGAGGCCGTGGAAAAGATCTTCAAGGTGGACGTCCTGGAGGTGCGCACCTTGACGGTGAAAGGCCATAACAAGCGTGTGGGGCGTCATGTGGTGCGCACCAGCGATTGGAAAAAGGCCGTTGTGACCATCAAGCCCGGCCAAAGGGTCGAGTTTTTTGAAGGGGTCTAAGGAGGGAAGAGGCGCATCGAGGTGGCCGGAGCTTTGAAATCCGGCCGGAATCGATCGAGCTTCCAACGAGGTTAAGCTATGGGGATCAGGAAAGTTAAACCGCGCAGCGCCGGAACCCGTTTCGTGACCTATTCCACGTTTGAGGAAATCACGAAAAAGGAGCCGGAAAGAAGTCTTGTGGAGCCGCTCAGGAAAAAAGGCGGCCGAAACAATTATGGTCGAGTGACGGCGCGGCATCGCGGTGGGGGCCACAAGAGGCTGTATCGCATCATTGATTTTAAACGGGACAAGGAAAACGTGCCCGCCAAGGTGGCGGCCATTGAATACGACCCGAACCGTTCGGCCCGCATTGCGCTTCTGCACTATGTGGACGGGGAAAAGCGTTACATTTTGGCGCCCTTGGGTCTGCAAGTGGGGGATACGGTGGTCACGGGTTCCGATGCGGATGTCAAGCCGGGAAACTGCTTGCCCTTGGAAAATATTCCGCTGGGCACCGTGGTGCACAATGTGGAAATGATTCCCGGAAAAGGCGGTCAGTTGGTGCGTTCGGCCGGTGCCGGTGCCCAGCTCATGGCTAAGGAAGGCCGCTACGCCACCCTCAGGCTGCCTTCGGGCGAAATGCGCATGGTGCTTGCCCGATGCAAGGCCACCATCGGCCAGGTGGGCAACATTGATCATGAAAATATCAGCCTGGGCAAAGCAGGTCGTAGCCGTTGGCTGGGACGGCGACCTCATGTGCGGGGTGTGGCCATGAACCCCGTGGATCATCCCATGGGCGGTGGAGAAGGTCGCAGCTCTGGAGGTCGGCATCCGTGCACGCCATGGGGTAAGCCCACCAAGGGATACCGAACCCGTAAGGCCAAAAACAGCGATCGGCTCATCGTGCGACGCCGCAAATAAATGACGTAAGGAGGGTAAGGTGCCTCGCTCTTTAAGAAAGGGACCCTTTGTGGACGATCACCTGCTGAAGAAGGTGCTGACGGCCAAAGAGACCGGAGATCGCAAGGTGATCAAGACCTGGTCTCGCCGATCCACCATTCTTCCCGATTTCGTGGGGCTGACCATCGCCGTGCACAACGGCAAAAAGTTCATTCCCGTCTTTGTCACGGAAAACATGGTGGGCCATAAGCTGGGTGAATTTTCGCCCACACGCACCTTCTACGGTCATGCCGGGGATAAGAAGTCCAAGGTCAAGGGGAAAAAGTGATGGAAGTGAGGGCGGTTTCCAAATACGTGCGCATCTCTCCGCGCAAGGCGCGCCTGGTGGCCGATCTGGTCCGCAGCAAGAACGTGGGGCAGGCTTTGACCATCCTGAAGTACACCCCCAAGAAAGGGGCGCGGTTGCTGAGCAAGACCTTGAGGTCGGCCATGGCCAACGCGGAAAACACCAAATCCATGGACATGGACGGGCTCTATATCAAGGAAATTTATGTGAACGAAGGGCCCCGGCTGAAGCGCTGGAGGCCTCGAGCCATGGGCCGGGCCACACGCATTTTAAAGCGCACCAGCCACATCACGGTGGTTCTCGGGGAAAAGTAATCGGTACGTTACAGGATCTCGGAGGTGGAGATTGGGACAGAAGGTCAATCCAAAAGGTTTTCGTCTCGGCGTTATCCGAACGTGGGATTCCAAGTGGTTTGCCGCCAAGGGATACGCCAAGCTGGCCTATGAAGACCGAAAGATTCGCGATTTCATCAAAAAGCGATTGTACCACGCAGGCATTGCCAAGATTGAGATCGAGAGGGCTGCCAATAAGGCCAAGATTCGTATCTTTACGGCGCGTCCCGGGATTGTCATCGGTAAAAAGGGCGCCGAAATCGAGGCCTTGCGGAAAGAATTGGAAAAGAAATTCAACCGCGAAATCCTCATCGATATTCAAGAAGTACGGCGGCCCGAACTGGACGCTGTCCTCGTGGCGGAAAACATCGCTTTGCAGCTGGAACGCCGTGTGGCCTTTCGTCGAGCCATGAAGCGGGCGGTGACATCGGCGCTCAAGTTCGGGGCCAAGGGGATTCGTGTCGCCTGCGCCGGACGCCTCGGCGGTGCGGAAATGGCCCGCAGGGAATGGTATCGCGAAGGTCGAGTCCCTCTCCACACGCTTCGAGCCGACATCGATTATGCCGTGGCTGTGGCCAAGACCACCTACGGAGTGATCGGGGTCAAGGTGTGGATCTTTAAAGGGGAAGTTCTCCCGTAGGATCGATTGCTTTTCTTTCGACATTTAACAAAGAAGCGCCGGGTCTACAGGCGAAAGGCCTACGGGTGATATTCGAGGAGAGGATCCATGTTAGCGCCCAAAAGAGTCAAGTATCGAAAGCAGCAAAAAGGCCGCATGAAGGGTGTCGCCTCTCGAGGAAACCAACTGAATTTTGGGGACTTCGGGCTCAAGGCTCTGGAACCCGGCCGGATCACATCCCGGCAGATCGAGGCGGCTCGTGTGGCCATCACGCGTTACGTGAAACGCGGTGGGAAGATCTGGATTCGCATCTTTCCGGACAAGCCGGTCACCAAGAAGCCGGCGGAAACCCGCATGGGAAAAGGCAAGGGAGCCCCCGAAGGGTGGGTTGCCGTGGTGAAGCCGGGACGAATCCTTTATGAACTCAAAGGCGTCACGGAAGAGATCGCCAAGGAAGCGTGTCGGCTGGCAAGTCACAAACTTCCCGTGGCGACTCGGTTTGTGTCGAGGCAGGATGTGTTATGAAAGCAGCAACCTTGCGGGATATGAGTGTGGAAGAATTGAGGCAGAAACTGGTGGAGTTGCGGGAATCCCTGTTTAATCTGAAGTTTCAGCATGCGACGGGGCAATTGGAAAACACGGCGCAGCTGAAACGGCACAAACGCGACATCGCCAGAGTGTTGACCATATTGCACGAAAAGCAGCGCGTCGGCGAAGCGTAAGGGGCATGCTCATGGAAGAACGCACAACCAACAAGAAAACCCGCGTCGGCACCGTGGTCAGTGACCGTATGGACAAGACGGTCGTCGTCCGTGTGGAGCGGCTGGTCAAGCACCCCAAGTACGGCAAGTACGTGCGACGCCGCAATAAGTTCAAAGCCCACGACGAAGAAAACCAGTGCCGTCTGGGGGATCGTGTGTTGATTCAAGAAAGCCGACCCCTGAGCAAGACGAAACATTGGGTGGTCGTAAAGATTTTGGAGCGAGCCGCCCTCTAGGAAGCTCTCGAGCTCGGCACAGGCCGGGTTCTGAAGAAGCTCAGTGAAGGCGGCCAAGGGAGGCCATCATGATTCAGGCGGAAACACAGTTGAACGCCGCAGACAATTCAGGTGCCAAGCGGCTGTACTGTATCAAGGTCCTGGGCGGGACTCGAAAACGCTACGCCACGGTGGGCGATATCATCGTGGTTTCAGTCAAGGAAGCCATCCCCAACTCTAAAGTGAAGAAGGGGGATGTGATGCGGGCCGTGGTGGTCAGGACCAAGAAAGAAGTGCGTCGCCCGGACGGCTCCTACATCAAGTTCGATGACAATTCAGCCGTCTTGATCAATGCCGCCAAGGAACCCATCGGCACCCGTATCTTCGGGCCGGTGGCCCGTGAGCTGCGCGCCAAGCAGTTCATGAAGATTGTTTCGCTGGCTCCGGAAGTCCTTTAGCGGAAAGGGTGGGGAAGGTCGCCAATGGCTGTCAGTAAAAAATACCATATCAAGAAAAACGACACGGTGATGGTGATTGCCGGCAAAGAAAAGGGCAAATCGGGGAAGGTTCTTCGCATTTTGACCAAGAAAGATCGAGCTGTTGTGGAAAAGCTCAATATGGTCAAAAGGCACATGCGCCCTGGAGCCCACAGTCGGCAAGGCGGAATTGTGGAAAAGGAAGCTCCCATTCACATTTCCAATCTCATGGTGATTTGCAGCAAGTGCACGGATCCGACCCGTGTGGGCTATAAGATCCTCGATGACGGGCGCAAGGCCCGTTTCTGCAAAAAGTGCGGAGAACTCATCGACGGATGACGTCCACGACCAAGGGCGGAGTGGAGGCGTTCATGGCACGTTTGCGCGACTTGTATGTTCAGGAAGTGGCCCCGCAGCTGGCCGAAAAGTTTCATTACAAGAGCCCGATGCAGATTCCGAGGTTGAGCAAGATCGTGCTCAATATGGGCCTGGGAGAAGCTATTCAAAACGTGAAGATTTTGGAGACGGCCTCGGAAGAACTCGCTCAGATCAGCGGTCAAAAACCAGTGATCACGCGGGCGCGTCAAAGCATCGCGGCTTTTAAGCTGCGCAAAGGGATGCCCATCGGGTGCATGGTGACCCTGCGAGGAAATCGCATGTACGAGTTTTTTGACAAACTCGTGAACATCGCCCTGCCGCGTGTTCGCGACTTTCGCGGAGTCTCTCCCAAATCCTTTGACGGGCGCGGCAATTACACCCTGGGGGTCAGGGAACACATTATCTTTCCGGAAATCGACTACGACAAGATCGACAAAATCAAGGGACTCAACATCACCATCGTCACCACGGCCGAAACCGACGACGAAGCCCGCGAACTGTTGGCCCTGTTGGGAATGCCGTTTCGAAAGTAGGGGAAAAGGGTAGAGAAGGAGGCAGCCTTGGCCAAGAAATCCATGATTGCAAAAGCCCAAAGAAAGCCGAAATTCAAGGTGAGAGCCTATAACAGGTGCCCGCTGTGCGGACGGCCTCGCGCTTTCCTTCGCAAATTCGGCATGTGCCGTATTTGCTTTCGCAATATGGCCCTCAACGGCGAACTTCCCGGCGTGGTCAAATCCAGTTGGTAGGAGCCGGAACGAGAAGGAGTGACCTTGTATGGTGATGACGGATCCCATTGCCGACTTTTTGAATCGTATCAAGAACGCCCATAAGGCGCGTTTTGATAAAGTGGATGTGCCCGCCTCTCGAATGAAGCTGGAACTGGCGCGCATCCTGAAAGAAGAAGGCTACATTAAGCATTACAAGCTGATCAAGGACGACAAGCAAGGTGTTCTGAGAATCCATCTGAAATATGGGCCGGACCGCGAAGCGGCCATTCGAGACATGCGTCGGATCAGTAAACCCAGCCGACGGATCTATGTCGGGGCGAAAGAGATTCCGAAAGTGCTTAACGGCTTGGGGATTGCGATCCTGTCCACGTCCCGAGGTATTCTGACCGACAAAAAGGCCAGGCAAGAGGGTGTGGGCGGCGAACTGATCTGCAGCGTGTGGTAACCAAAGGAGTCGTAAGATGTCTCGTATCGGCAAAAACCCCATCGCTATTCCTAAGGGGGTCGAAGTCACCCTTCAGGGTGATGCCGTCATCGTGAAGGGCCCGAAAGGGCAGTTGGAACGGCGCATTCCACCGGAAGTCACGGTGACTGTGGAAGACGGCCAGATCGTGGTGCGGCGCAAAGACGATGAGCGCCGAGCCAGGTCGATGCATGGGCTTATGAGGGTTTTACTGCACAATATGGTCACGGGAGTCAGCCAAGGCTTCACCAGGGTATTGGAAATTCATGGCGTGGGGTATCGCTGCGATGTGGCCAACAATGTGTTGAACTTCAGCCTGGGCCATTCGCATCCGGTGAGTTTTCCTCTTCCTCAAGGGGTCAGCGCTTCGGTGGAAAAGCAGACGGTGATTCGCCTGGAAGCCGTCGATAAGGAACTTCTGGGACAAACCGCCGCCAATATCAAGGCCTTGCGCCCCGTGGAACCGTATAAAGGCAAAGGTATTCGCTACGCCACTCAGTGGGTCCGCCGAAAGGCCGGAAAGACTGGCGGCAAGAAGAAATAGGAGAAGGACGACTTATGGGCTCCAAAACAAATCCCAGCGTTGAGGCGCGCCTCAAACGCAAGCGGCGCATTCGCACCAAGGTGCACGGCACGCCGGAACGGCCTCGACTGACGGTCTACAAGAGCCTCAAACATATTTACGCCCAGATTATCGACGACACCACCGGCCGAACCCTCGTGGCGGCTTCGACCTTATCCCCCGAAGTCAAGGCCTTGGGAGAGGTGGAAGGCAAGGTGGGTGCTGCGGAAAAAGTCGGCCAACTTGTGGCAAAGAAGGCCCTGGAGAAGGGTGTCACCAAGGTGGTGTTCGACCGCAACGGGTTCATCTACCATGGCCGCATTCGGGCCGTGGCGGACGGAGCACGGGCGGCCGGGCTGGAATTCTGACCTTTATCGGCGTGTAAGGAGGCGTATCTTGGCACCTCTCGAGACTCAAGACGTTCAATACATCGACAAAATCGTCCACATCAGTCGAGTGGCCAAAGTGGTCAAGGGTGGGCGTCGTTTCTCTTTCAGCGCCATTGTCATCGTTGGAGACGGCAAGGGGCGTGTCGGGTTTGCCTTAGGCAAGGCGAACGAAGTGCCGGAAGCTATTCGAAAGGGGTTGGAAGGGGCCAAAAGAGACATGTTTGAAGTGCCCCTGCTGGAAGGAACCTTGCCCCATGAGGTTTTAGGAAGATTCGGAGCCTCCTCCGTAGTGCTCAAGCCGGCTTCGCCTGGAACAGGGGTTATTGCCGGTGGAGCTGTCCGGGCCATTATGGAGGCAGCCGGGGTGACGGACGTGCTCACCAAGGTCCTGGGATCTCGGAATCCTCATAACGTGGTGAGGGCGACCATTGCAGGGCTGAAAGCGCTGCGAAGCCCGGAGCGTATCGCCAAGAGTCGAGGTCTGGATGTGATGGAGGTCAAGGCTCAAGGAGCCGGGAGGTGATCCATGGCGGGAATGATTCGCATCAAACTGGTGCGCAGTCCCATCGGAAGGCCTGAAAAGCACCGCAAAATCTTGAAGGCTCTGGGACTGACACGACTGCAAAAGGAAGTGACACTGCCTGCGATCCCTCCGGTCGTGGGTGCTGTCAAGAAGGTCAATCACTTGGTTCAGGTGAGCGAAGCTTAATCTGAACCGAAGAGAAAATACGGGTGAATGCCATGCGATTGGATGATTTGCAACCTGCAGCGGGTTCTCGCAAGGACAAGAAACGCATCGGCCGAGGTTCAGGCTCCGGTCTGGGAAAGACGGCGGGAAAAGGCCATAAGGGTCAGAAAGCTCGCGCCGGAGGCGGTGTGGTGCCTTGGTTTGAAGGTGGCCAGATGCCCCTGCAACGTCGGGTTCCCAAAAGAGGCTTTTACAACAAGTTTCGAAAAGTTTACGCGGTAGTGAATGTGGGGGACCTGGATAGGTTTGAATCGGGCAGCACGGTAGGGCCTGAGGAACTAGCCTTGGCCGGGCTGGCCAAAAAGAAGGTCGACGGGGTCAAGTTGCTTGGAGACGGGGAACTGAAAAAGGCCTTGTCCATTCGCGTTCACAAGGCCAGCGCCGCCGCGGTAGCCAAGGTGGAAGCCGTCGGCGGTCGTGTGGAAATTCTAAGCTGAGAGGGTCAAGCGGGTGCTCACAGGCTTTCAAAACATCGGCAAAATCCCCGAACTGAAACGGCGTATCGGCATCACGCTGCTCTTTTTGGCGGTCTATCGTATCGGCGTGCATGTGCCGACGCCGGGTATCAATCGAGAAGCTCTGGCCGCTTTTTTTGCCGCCGCTCAAGGCACGCTGCTGGGGCTTTTTAATATGTTTTCCGGCGGCGCCATGCAGCAATTGTCCGTCTTCTCCCTGGGGATCATGCCCTACATCAGCTCGTCCATCATATTGCAGCTGCTGACCGTGGTCATTCCCCATCTGGAACGGCTCAGCAAGGAAGGTGAGGCCGGTCGAAAGAAGATTACCCAATACACGCGATACGGAACGGTGGTTCTCAGTATCATTCAGGGTTTTGGCATCGCCTTTGGCCTTGAGGGAATGACCGGGCCTGGGGGGGAGCCTGTGGTGCTGGCTCCAGGGTGGGGTTTTCGACTGATCACGGTGATAACCCTGACGGCCGGAACAGCTTTCATCATGTGGCTTGGAGAACAGATCACCGAGCGAGGGATCGGAAACGGTATTTCTTTGATCATTTTCGCGGGCATTGTGGCCGGCATGCCCGGAGCCATCGGGAATACGATGCGGCTCATGCAGACGGGAGAGATGAGTGCTTTCAAGGCGCTCGTTCTTTTGATCATCATGGTGGCCGTGGTGGCCTTTATCGTGCACGTGGAAAGGGGGCAGCGGCGTATTCCGGTTCAATATGCCAAAAGGGTTGTGGGACGGCGTATGTACGGCGGACAGACAACCCATTTGCCGCTGAAGATCAACACCTCCGGAGTGATTCCGCCTATTTTTGCTTCCTCTATCATCATGTTTCCGGCGACGGTGGCCAACTTCATTCAGGTCCCGTGGATGCAAAAAATCGCTCAAATGCTCATGCCCGGGCACTGGCTTTACACGGTGCTTTATGTGGGTTTCATTATCTTTTTCTGCTATTTTTACACGGCCATCGTCTTCAATCCCATTGACGTGGCCGACAACATGAAAAAGTACGGAGGATTCATCCCCGGCATTCGTCCAGGACGTTCCACGGCGGAATACATAGACCGTGTGCTGAGTCGTATTACGCTGGGAGGAGCCATCTACGTCTCCATCGTCTGTGTGCTTCCCACCATCTTTACGCAAAACTTTAATGTGCCTTTTTATTTCGGTGGCACGGCATTGCTCATTGTGGTGGGCGTAGCTATGGATACCGTGGGGCAGATCGAAGCGCACATGCTCACGCGTCATTACGAGGGGTTTCTGAAATCGGGGCGCATTCGAGGTCGCCGCTAAAGAGAAAAAACTGGGGGTTTGGTGCGTCGCGACTGTAGGTCGTAGGGTCAGCGTGTGATGGATCGTGACAAGGATGAGAAGGCCGAAGGACAGGGAGGGAGACGATGAACATCATTTTGTTGGGACCGCCGGGTGCTGGAAAGGGAACACAAGCCAAGCGCATGATCGAACGGTATGGGATTCCTCAGATTTCTACGGGGGACATGCTTCGGGCCGCCTTAAAGGCCGGAACACCGCTGGGCCTTGAGGCCAAGAAGTACATGGATCAAGGAGCTCTGGTGCCCGATGCCGTGGTGGTCGGTCTGGTCAAGGAACGTATTCAACAAGAGGATTGTAAGAAAGGCTACATGCTGGACGGGTTCCCTCGAAACGTCAGCCAAGCCGAAACCCTTGACGGCATGCTGAAAGAATTGGGCCAAAAGATCGACCACGTGGTGTGCATCGATGTTCCTGACCAGGAACTTATTCAGCGCCTTACAGGGCGACGCACCTGCCGGGAATGCGGCGCCGGTTTTCACGTGATGTTCGATCCTCCGAAAAAGGAAAACGTCTGCGACAAATGCGGCGGGCAGCTCTACCAGCGCGATGACGACAATGAAGCCACCGTCACGTCCCGGCTCAAGGTTTATGCGGATCAGACCAAGCCGCTTATCGATTACTATGAAAAACAGGGGAAACTGAGAAAGATTAACGGCTTGGGATCCATCGACGAAATTTTTGAGCGTATCAAGGCGGTTTTGGGTTAGAGGGTGCTTTGATCATTCTGAAAACTCGAGAAGAGGTTGAAAAAATAAGGAAATCCTGCCTCATTGTGGCGGAAGTTTTGGAGCGGCTTGAGGAGATTGTGGCTCCTGGAGTGAGTACATGGGATCTCAACGCCATCAGTGAGGAGGAAGCGGAAAAGCGGGGAGCCGTGCCGGCCTTTAAGGGCTATCACGGCTTCCCTTATGCGCTGTGCACCTCGATCAACGAAGAGGTGGTGCACGGAATTCCGAGTAAGAAAAGGATCTTGCGGGAAGGCGATATTGTCAGTGTGGATTTCGGCGTGGTGGTGGACGGTTATTACGGCGATGCGGCCGTCACGCTTCCGGTTGGAAAGATTTCCGAGGAAGCGGAACGATTGTGTCGGGTAACCCGAGAAGCTCTGGATCAGGCCATTGCGCAAGCCGTGGTGGGCAATCGGCTTTCTGACATTTCCCACGCCGTACAAAGCTACGTGGAAAAGTTCGGCTACTCGGTGGTTCGAGAATTTGTAGGGCATGGAATCGGCCGAAACCTCCATGAAAGCCCGCAGATTCCGAATTTTGGGCCTCCAGGCCGCGGCGTGAAGTTGAAACCCGGAATGGTGTTTGCCATTGAGCCCATGATCAACCAGGGGGTTCCAGACATACGCATTCTGGAGGATCGATGGACGGCCGTCACGGCGGACGGGAAACTTTCGGCACACTTTGAACACACGGTGGCTGTGACGGAAAACGGCCCGGACATCTTGTCCCTGGCCAAGTAAATCTTCTTTACACAGGAATGTCATGCTTCTATAATACAACGCTTTCGCTAAGACAGCGTCGAGACTTGAACAGAGGAAGGCTCCATGGTGAAGGAAGAAGCGATTGAGGTGGAAGGCACGGTCATCGAGCCTTTGCCCAACGCCATGTTTCGAGTCGAGTTAGAAAACGGCCATCGTGTCCTTGCGCATATCTCGGGAAAAATGCGCATGCATTTTATTCGCATTCTTCCTGGAGACAAGGTGACGGTGGAGCTATCCCCATACGACCTGACCCGTGGGCGTATCATTTACCGAGCCAAGAGTTGACGGGTTCAGGCACGGATGGTGAAAGGGAGTGAGTCATGAAGGTGCGGGCGTCGGTGAAAGTTATCTGCCGCAAATGCAAGATCATTCGTCGGCACGGCCAGGTGCGCGTCATCTGCGAGAATCCGAAGCACAAACAGCGTCAAGGCTAATTGGAGGAAACGGCATTGGCACGGATTGCAGGCATTGACCTACCCAAAAACAAGCGCATGGAAATCGCCCTGACGTACATTTACGGGATCGGACGGTCGACGGCCCTCAAGATCCTGGAAGAGGCGAAGGTGGATCCCGGGACCAAGTCGGACGATTTGACGGAGGAACAGATCACTTCCATCCGTCGTGTCATCGACACTCATTACAAGGTGGAAGGGGATCTGCGCGCCGAAGTGTCCATGAACATTAAGCGCCTTATGGATTTGGGCTGCTATCGAGGGCTCAGGCACCGCCGAGGTCTCCCTGTCAGGGGACAGCGCACCCATACCAATGCTCGAACGCGCAAGGGTCCTCGTCGATCGGTGATCGGAAAACGTAAAAAATAGGAAAGTGGAGGCACAATGGCACGGGGCAGAGGTGGTCCGCGAAAGAAAAAAGAGCGGAAAAACATTCAGAACGGCATTGCGCACATCCGTTCCACATTCAATAACACCATCGTGACCATCACGGACATGAGCGGCAACACCATCTCATGGGCCAGCGGCGGCAACCAGGGATTTAAAGGATCGCGTAAAAGCACGCCCTTTGCCGCGCAGACGGCGGCTCAGGCGGCTGCCAAGGCGGCCATGGAACATGGGTTGCAAAATGTGGAGGTCTACGTCAAGGGGCCGGGTTCAGGTCGCGAAGCCGCTTTGCGGGCTTTGCAGGCCGCGGGGTTGAATGTGACGGTGATTCGGGACGTGACACCCATTCCCCACAATGGATGTCGGCCGCCCAAGAGGCGCCGTGTTTAAGGAGCATTTTGAGAAAGGGCCCTTTAGGGCTTTTGGGAATTCAAGGAGGAATTGGTCTTGGCGCGATATACAGGTCCGCAATGCCGGCTGTGTCGGCGGGAAAACATGAAATTGTACCTCAAGGGGGATCGCTGCTATTCGGATAAATGCGCCTTTGAGCGTCGCAGTTACGCTCCTGGTCAGCATGGACAGCGCCGCGGCAAATTGTCTGACTACGGGGTGCAGCTTCGAGAGAAGCAAAAGATCAAGAGAATGTACGGCCTACAGGAAAAGCAGTTCAAGGCCTATTTTAAGGAAGCCGACCGCCAGAAAGGTGTGACGGGCACCAACTTCTTGATCCTGCTGGAGCGACGGTTGGACAACACGGTGTTTCGTCTGGGGTTTGCCAACTCCCGGTCTCAGGCGCGGCAACTGGTTCGTCATAACCACTTCCTCGTCAACGGGCACAAGGTCAATATTCCATCCTACTTGTTGCGGCCCGGCGATGTGATCACGGTGCGCGAAAAAAGTCGACAGTTGGAAGTGATCAACGAAGCTCTGGATGCTTTGCCTCGACGTGGGCTGGTCCCGTGGTTGGAACTGGACAAGGAAGCATACCGAGGAACTTTCCGAAGCCTTCCGACACGAGAAGAAATGCCGCTGCCGGTGCAAGAACACTTGGTGGTGGAATTCTATTCGAAGTAGTGTGGAAAAACATTTTGAATGTAGGGCAGAGGGTCTGCCGATGGGGCAGGGTCCTCTGTCCGTTTTCTGAGGCCGTGTGTTGAAGCCCCGAAGACGCATGGGCGGCCGAAGGTATGAGGGCGGGTATGGAGAAAAACTGGCGCGAATTGATTCGACCAAAACCCCTGGCGGTGGAACACGGGGAAGATCCCAAGCGTTACGCGAAATTTACGTGTGAACCGCTGGAGCGAGGTTTCGGGACGACTCTTGGAAATGCGCTGCGACGGGTGCTGCTGTCGTCCTTGAGAGGGGCCGCCATCACGTCCGTAAAGATCGACGGAGTTTTGCATGAGTTTTCGTCGGCACCCGGCGTGGTGGAAGATGTCACCGATATCGTCTTGAATCTCAAGGAAGTGCGCCTGCGTTTCAACGGGGACGGTCCCAAGCTTCTGGTCTTGGAAAAAGCCGGAGAAGGTCCCGTGACGGCCGGCGACATCCGCACGGATTCGTCTGTGACCATTCTCAATCCGAACCAGCGCATCTGCACTCTGGCTCGGGACGGCAGAGTGCGCATGGAACTCACGGTGGAAGAAGGCAAAGGGTACGTCCCGGCCGAATGGGATTCCGAGAAGGTGGAAACCATTGGGACCATCCCTATTGACGCCATCTTCACACCGGTGCGTAAGGTCAGCTACAACGTGACTCAGGCTCGTGTGGGACAACGCACCGATTACGACAAGCTGACCATGGAAATCTGGACCGACGGCAGTGTGACCCCCGAGGACGCTTTGGCTTTGGCGGCCAAAATCTTAAAGGATCAGCTGAGCGTCTTCGTGAACTTTGAAGATTATGAGGCTCCAGCCCCGACGGAAGAACAGGCTCAGGAGCCTACCTTCAATGAGAACCTTTTTCGCAGTGTGGATGAATTGGAACTTTCGGTGCGCAGCGCCAACTGTTTGAAAAACGCCGATATACGTTATATCGGCGAACTGGTTCAAAAGACGGAAGCGGAAATGCTCAGGACTAAAAATTTCGGCCGTAAATCTCTGAATGAAATCAAGGAGATTCTCGCAGAAATGGGTCTGTCCCTGGGCATGAAGTTGGAAAACTTTCCGAGCCGGGAAGAGATCGAACAGAGAAGAAAGGAAGAGGAATAGCCATGCGCCACAGGAAATCGGGTCGGAAGCTCAACCGAACTTCCAGCCACCGGTCGGCCATGTTTCGCAATATGGTGACGTCTCTGCTGGAACATGAACGCATTGTGACGACCATTCCCAAGGCCAAGGAGATTCGCCGATGGGCGGATGCCATGATCACGCTGGGCAAGCGGGGCGATTTGCATGCCAGACGTCAGGCTTTGGCCGTTATTCGTAGCAAGGGCGTGGTGCATAAGCTGTTTGCCGAATTGGGACCGCGTTACCAGGTGCGCCAAGGCGGGTACACTCGAATTGTGAAGATGGGCTTTCGTAAAGGCGATGGTGCCCCCATGTGCCTCATCGAGTTGACGGGAGCCGAACTCAAGCCGCAACCGAAAAAGAAGGCTCGAGCCGAAGAGCAGAGCGCGGCTGAGGGTTAAAGAACTTTTCCCTTGCCAACGGCGTTTTCAAAGGGACGCCCTGAAGCGCGTTCTATCAGCGTTGTCGGACGGTTTTCCCGCCGTTCATGACAATGTTTTCGATGCTGCCGTCGCTTGGAAGACCTTTCGGCGATGGGACGCTCAAAAAACAGCCCGGCGCCCAAGGCGACGGGCTGTTTTTTTATGATGTGCGCGGTTGCTGTTGATAAAAAAGACAATAGGCGCAGGTGAAGCCTGTCCAGAGCGCTTTAGCGGCCTTGTCCAAGCAGTCGTCGTAGTGAGGGCAATCAAAGTAACGAACCCCTCGACCTTCTCGGCAGGCGACCGGATGAGGCACCCCCTGCGCGGCATGGGTATCTTTGGATTGTTGAAGACCTTTGGTTCGCGGCATAGAAGACCTCCTGTGCCTCTCAAGATCAAATGCATTTTATGACTAATCACGAGCGGGCGGAAAGCAAGAGGGGACTTCCTTTCAGTGGGCTGCCGCAATGAGGTGATGCGATGAAGGCGGTGTCACAGCGTCTGAAGAAGATTCGAAACATTGGCATCATCGCTCATATTGACGCCGGAAAAACCACGGTGAGTGAGCGGATTCTCTACTACACCGGGCGATCACACAAGATCGGCGAAGTCCACGAAGGCACCGCCGTCATGGATTGGATGGAGCAGGAGCAGGAACGGGGTATCACCATCACATCCGCTGTGACCACCTGTGAGTGGAGTGGACATCAAATTCAGTTGATCGACACTCCCGGGCATGTGGACTTCACCATTGAGGTGGAAAGATCTTTGCGTGTTCTGGATGGAGCCGTGGCGGTTTTTTGCGCCGTGGGCGGCGTGGAACCTCAGTCGGAAACGGTTTGGAGGCAGGCGGACAAATACAGGGTTCCCAAGATCGCCTTTGTGAACAAGATGGACCGTATCGGGGCCGACTTCCATCAGGTTCTTGAACAGATGCGGGAAAAGCTTCATGCCAATCCCATTCCCATTCAGATTCCCGTGGGCCGTGAATCGGATTTTCGTGGTGTGGTGGATCTTATTCACATGCGCCAGATTGTCTGGAAGGACGAAACCCTGGGGGCGGAATACACCTACGTGCCTTTGGACCCGGCATTGATGCCAACGGCGGCGGAAGCACGGGACGAGCTTCTGGCCAAAGTGGCCGAAGGGGATGATGCCCTGATGGAGAAATACCTGGAGGGGCAAGAGATCGAACCGGAAGAAATCCAGAATGTGCTCAGGCGATTGACCCTGAATTTGGATGCGGTGCCTGTCCTGTGCGGAGCGGCTCTACGTAACAAGGGCATTCAGCCGCTTTTGGACGCCGTGGTCCAATATCTTCCATGTCCTTTGGATGTGCCTCCGGTGCAGGGAATTGATCCCGTCACCCAGGAAACCGTGCAGCGTTTAGCCGACGATAATGAACCTCTGGCAGCCTTGGCTTTTAAAATATTCATGGACCAAGGACGCAAGCTCACCTACGCACGCATCTATTCAGGAAAACTGCGCGCCGGCGACACGGTGTATAACGCCAGGCAAAAGACCCGGGAAAAACTGTCTCGCATCTTTCGAATGCATGCCAACAAAAGGGAACGATTGGAAGAAGCGGGTGCCGGAAGCATTGTGGCTTTGATGGGGCTGAAATCGGCAGGGACGGGGGATACTTTGTGCGATGAAAAACACCCCATCCTGCTTGAGCCTATCGATATCTACGAGCCGGTCATGGCCGTGGCCGTGGAACCCAAAACGCGCGCGGATCAGGAAAAGCTTCCCGATGCCTTGGCCAAGCTGGCTGATGAGGATCCCACGTTTCGTTATAAAGAAGATCCGGACACAGGCCAGTTGGTCATTCGAGGCATGGGGGAACTGCACTTGGAAATCCTCATCAGCCGCCTGGAGCGGGACTATGCGGTGGGTGTCAATGCCGGAAAACCTCAGGTGGTGTACCGGGAAACCATTCAAAAGCCGGCCTTGGGTCGAGGTGTGTTTGAAAGGGAAATCGGAGGGACCAAGCACTTTGCCGTCGTGGAACTGAGTGTGGAGCCCAGGGAGCGAGGCAAGGGGAACCGTGTGGAGCATCGAGTGCGGGATGCTTCCATTCCTGAAATATGGTGGCCGGCCGTGGAATCCGGGATCATGGACGCTTTGACCAGCGGAGAAATCATGGGATACCCCGTAGTGGACGTAGGGGTCACGGTCATCGGAGGCGAACATCGAGAGGGAATGTCCACGGAATTAGCTTACCGTGTGGCGGCCGGCATGGCTTTTCGAGATGCCTTTACCAAAGGGGAACCGCTTTTGCTTGAACCTTACATGCGCGTGGAAGTGCTCACTCCCGATGAGTTCCTCGGTGATGTGATCGGAGACCTCAATCTGCGCAAGGCCCGTATTGAAGGCATTACGGCTAAGAAAGGAATTCAGGTGGTGGAAGCGACGGTGGCCTTGTCCAAGATGTTCGGGTATTCGACGGCCTTGCGATCAGCCAGCCAGGGTCGCGCCACCTTTACCATGCAGTTTGAACGCTATGATGCGCTAAGTTCTTAAAAAACCGTTGCCTTTAGGGATGGGCCGTGATAAGTACAGCTGTTCATAAGGAAGACGGCAGGCTCACGACATGATCCACCCCCACGACGTGCCGGACGTTGTCGGGGATGATTCCAACGAAAACCCCACGAGGGTTTTTTTGTTGCTGAAAGGCAGGTGAAATCTGAATGACCGAACCGGAGGCCAGGGAGAGTTTTGAAAAAAAGATCCGCAAGCTGCGCAAGGACTTTCAAAAGAATGTGCAGCCCGTTTTGCGGCGACACAATTATTATCTCTCCAAGGGCGAACGCCGCCGTATCAAGCGGAAGAAAGCCATCAAAAGAATTCAGCGCCGAATGCGTCGTCTTCAGGGCATGTAAGCCTGAAAGCTTCCTTTTGGTGCCAAGACCGTTTGTGGGGCCTTGAGGGCCCCGGTCGATGAGCCTGCAGTTTGCCATAAAAAAACCCCGGAATCGATCCGGGGTTTTTTTATGGGCGAAAGCTTCCTGAACATTGTCTTCCCGCAGCAGGCTTCAAGCCTGCAGCGGGGAAAGGCGAAAGGATTCTTCTGCGGGGTGAAGCCTTAGATTTTTCCGATAATGTTTCGGGAAATGACCAGGCGCATGATTTCGTTGGTGCCTTCGTAGATCTGGGTGATCTTGGCGTCCCGTAGGTGACGTTCCATGGGGTATTCTTTGCAGTAACCATACCCGCCAAGGATCTGCACTCCTTCAATGGCGGCCCACATGGCCGTATCCGAAGCATACATCTTGGCCATGGCGGCTTCCTTTTCATAGCCCCGTTTGTTTTGTTCCAGCCATGCAGCTCTCAGGGTCAACAGTTCAGCAGCATCCAACTGGGTGGCCATGTCGGCCAATTTCCACTGAATGGCTTGGAAGGAGGCGATGGGTCTTCCGAATTGTTCTCGAGTCTTACTGTAAGCGATGGCTTCTTCCAAAACAGCTCGACCGATGCCGATCGCTTGGGACGCGATGCCGATACGGCCGCCGTCCAGAGTGGTCAGCATTTGTTTGAAACCTTCGCCTTCTTTGCCCAAAAGGTTTTCCTTGGGAATACGGGCGTCCTCGAAGATCAACTCCGCCGTACCGGAAGCGTTGATTCCAAGCTTTTCTTCCACACGACCGACACGAAATCCTGGAGTGTTATGGAGATCCACTAAAAAGGAACTGATACCTTTGTAGCCTTTTTCCTTGTCGGTGACGGCCGCGAGAACGCAGTAGCGTGCCACGTTTCCGTTGGTAATGAACTTCTTTTCGCCGTTGATGACCCATTCATTCCCATCCAAAACGGCGGTGGTGCGCATGCGCGCCGGATCCGAACCCGCACCGGCTTCGGTGAGTCCATAGCAGCCCAGGTATTGACCGCTGGCTACGGGTGTTAAAAACTGCTGTTTTTGTTCTTCGGTACCATAGGTGTAGACGGGAAAATTGTACAAGCTGTTGCAGACACTCATGATGACACCGCAGGACGCACAGGCCTTGGAAATTTCGATCATGGCCAGCACATAGCAAATGTAGTCCATGCCCGCTCCCCCGTATTCGGGCGGAATGGTAATACCCATAAGGCCGAGTTCGCCCATTTTCTTGACGATTTCTTCGGGATGACGGTGGGTGCGGTCCAATTCGGCGGCCACCGGAGCGATTTCTCGTTCGGCGAACTTGCGCGCCATGTCTTGAATCATCTTTTGTTCTTCGGTGAGCTCGAAATGCATCGTTGTGTTCCTCCCGGTCTTTTTAAGCAGTAAAAGAACCCTTGAAGTTGGGTTTTCTCTTTTCCAGGAATGCCAGAGCGCCTTCTTTGGCGTCTTCGCTGGCAAAGCACAGACCAAAGGCTTCCACTTCCAAGGTGCATCCCGCCTTGAGATCCGCATCGATGCCGCGGTCGATGACGCATTTAATGGCCCTCAAGGCCAAAGCGCTCTTGGATGCAAGAACCTTGGCGGTTTTCATGGTCTCTTCCAAAAGGCTTTCGGGAGGAAACACCTTGGCCACGAGACCCCATTGCAAAGCGGTGGCCGCGTCGATCATTTCTCCCGTCATACACAGTTCCTTGGCCTTGGCTCGTCCCACGAGCCGCGCCAGGCGTTGGGTGCCTCCAAAGCCGGGAATAATGCCCAAGTTGATTTCCGGCTGGCCGAACTTGGCTTTTTCCGAAGCGTAGATAAAGTCACAACTCATGGCCAGTTCCAGACCGCCGCCCAAAGCGAACCCGTTCACACAGGCGATCACGGGTTTCGGAAGATCTTCCAAGGAAAAAAACACTTCCTGACCTTTCTGAGCGAAAAGGCGTGCCTGAAGTGCATTCATTTTGGGAAATTCGCTGATGTCGGCTCCCGCCACAAAGGCCTTTTCTCCGGCTCCCGTCAGGACCAGAACCCGCAGAACGTCATCGTCACGGACTTGTTCAATGGCGCGCCTGAGTTCGTCTAGGGTTTCGGGGTTGAGGGCGTTGAGGCTTTTGGGGCGGTTGATGGTGACAAGGGCTACCTGATCCTGCACGTCAAAAAGAATGTTCTGAAATGCCATGGCGGGACCTCTCCTTTACAGCGGTTAGCGTTCGATGGTCACGGCACAGCCTTGGCCGCCGCCGATACACAAGGTTGCAAGGCCCTTGCGTGCCTGACGTCTTTTCATCTCGTAAAGAAGCGTCGTCAAAATCCGGGCTCCTGAAGCACCGATGGGATGCCCCAAAGCAATGGCACCTCCGTTCACATTCACAATGTCGGAGTTCCAGCCCAGTTCTTTGTTTACGGCCAGAGCTTGGGCCGCAAAGGCTTCATTGGCTTCCACCAGGTCCAAATCCTGAACGGACCACCCGGCTTTTTCTAAAGCCTTGCGACTGGCAGGAATGGGACCCGTTCCCATGAAAGCCGGGTCCACACCGGCCGATGCGTAAGAGCGGATAACGCCCAAAGGATTCAGACCCAAGGAAGCCGCCTTCTTTTCGGACATGACAATGAGAATGGCCGCACCGTCATTGATTCCTGAAGCATTTCCAGCCGTGACCGTACCGTCTTTTTTGAATGCCGGAGGAAGCTTGGCCAGGGCTTCAAGGGTGGTGCCGAACCGAGGATGTTCGTCCGTATCAAACAGAAGGGGAGGGCCTTTGCGCTGCGGAACTTCTACGGGAACGATTTCTTCCTTGAACCGGCCTGCCTTGATGGCGGCTTCCGCCTTGGTTTGGCTGGCCAGAGCGAAGCGGTCTTGATCTTCTCGGGTGAAGCCGTATTTGGCAGCCACGTTTTCCGCTGTGATGCCCATATGATACCCGTTGAAGATGTCCCACAAACCATCGTGAATCATCAGGTCCAGGAGTTGTCCGTGGCCCATGCGCTGACCCCAACGGGCTTGAGTCAAGGCATAGGGAGCAGCGCTCATGTTTTCGATGCCACCGGCAACGACGATCTCGGCATCTTCCAAAGCCACAGCTTGGGCGGCCAAGATCACCGATTTGAGGCCGGAGGCGCACACCTTATTGATGGTAAAAGCGGGAACTTCATGGGGAATGCCTGCATGAACGGCCACTTGGCGTGCAGGGTTTTGGCCTTGGGCGGCTTGAAGGACGTTACCCAAAATCACTTCATCCACTTGATGAGGAGAAAGCCCGACACGTGCCAGGGCTTCCTTGAGGGCGATGACGCCGAGCTGGACAGCGGAAATGTTGGCAAGCGATTTTCCGAAGGAACCAACCGGAGTTCGAACAGCACTGACGATAACAGCTTGGTTCATGGGCACCTCCCGAGCGTGGCTTCGCCGCGGCGCAAGGGCGGGACGCGCCACGGCGGGTCGATGATATGTAACCTTAACCTGCCACCTACCATATACGGGATGCCTTTGAGGTTGTCAAACGCAAGAACATCAACCGTGAACATGATGGTACAGGTTGTTTTGGAGCTGAGCCTTTATTCTCTGTAGGGGCGCACCGGTGTGTGCGCCCCGAAAGATGCGCGAAGTGCAACGATTGGGGTGAACCAATAGCACGCCGGGACGCCGTTTTCTGGTTGAAGGAACCAATCGGCCACGAGTTGTAGGGGCGCACCGATATGTGCGCCCGAAAACGTGCCCCGGTGGGGTGTTTTTGGGGCGGACACA
>FWPV01000432.1_pt1 | contig 47526 bp, 43 predicted proteins | sample 2228371 | NCBI WGS metagenome assembly FWPV01 (sample SAMEA103939776, study PRJEB20133) | metagenome | reverse complement strand
TCTGGGGGTATTTCGGCAAAGAAGGCATTGGCATGTGGTTTCCCAGGGTCGCCTTCCCTGAGGCGGTCCTTCAGTATTTTCAGATCTACCTCAAGGACGAAGCAAACAAGAAGGATCCGCCTGAAGATGAACCAGGAGGTGTGATGTGCGGATCCTCTGCATACTCGCAATCACTGCACGACACAGTAGGTGTTCCCGGTGGTAAAGGCTTTACTGCTGACTTCTGGGATATGATCAGGGCAGGGACTGTTGAACTCCCTGTAGATACCTATATTGCTCCACCAGGTATGAAACCAGCGGAGATAGGTGAATGGCTCGCCATCAGGGACTATCCCTTAGTGGCCGATGTAACTTCCAACAGTGAGTCAAGGCACGGTGTGGTAGGCGAAACGGATCCTTCACTTGTCAAGGCTACGATCCTCGATCGGAAAGGACGAAGGATCTGTCTCAGGGATCTTTTCTTCCACATCGGATCGAGCCGCAGCACAGGCTGGGACACGGTGATCGGCTATGAGGTCGATCAGGACAGGTGGCATTCCATCCCCATCTCAGAGATCCTCAGGATAGACGTGAGAATCGTAGAAAACGATCCAAAGACAGGTCTCACCACTCCCCTTTACCTCAAGGTGACAAAAAGGGATGGTTCGACGGTCGATCTCTTGAACGCAAAGACGGCAAGCTTTTCAGGCCATATAAACGCACTCGAATCGGTGTGTATCTGGAACCACCGTATCGAACGGATCGATCTTACCCATGAGTAAGCATGAGTAAAAACGACGCCATCGCACCTACGGGTCGACCGGTATGACAGACCCGCGATAGATAGAGAGGACGCACCATGGTGCAGGTAGATGTATTCTGGACCTATGCGATAGGTGCTGGATTTGCAGCAGCCGCAGGCCGACAACTACGTGAACTGGCAAGAGGAGGAGCATCGCCATTCAGCTCGACCTATTTTGTCCGTACCCTGCTGTTCCTGTCGATACTGTTCGTGCCCTCTGGCGTATGTCTTTTATGGGCCTTCCCAGGATGGGAGACAATGTTCGTGGGAGACAGAAACCTACCTGCGTGGCTTGTCACGCTCTTTTGCGCCACAAATATCACGCAAGGGATACTGGGCTTTTGGGTGGCCTACAAACTCATTGAGAAGGACCACATGTACTTGGCATATCTTCAAATTGTATTCGGATACCTCGCTATGTTCTTTATTCTCATCCATGGGTGGGATGGAACCGGATGGCGTCGCTTTTTCTACCCAGGCACGATCGAACAGTGGAGGGCAGGCGTTCACTTTCCTCTCTATTCCTTTGTATACAGTAACGTTGCAATCACCCTGTATTTGTTTGGGCTGCTCATGGTGCCGATCATGTTGTACTGGCCCTGCTCGTGGATTCTTCAAGGATATCGGACCCTCGGCTGGGATAGAGCACCGGCCTCTTTAGAGTCACCTGCCGCAGTGATCAGACTGCTCGTAAGGATCTTTTTTGTCATTCCTTTGGTGAGTGCGCTTGTTGCAAGCATCTTGATCAGGTTTCTTGGATGGGTCGGCGGAACGGCAGCGTTCCTTGCGTTCTTTTACCTTGCAGGTATCCGCAAAGGAGGCATCATCCATACGACCATAGGAAAGATCACCATGGAATCCAATGGGTCATCAGCATCATTCCTGGTGACCCATGAGCCCCAACACCCGATCAGTCATCATGGAAAAGGCTATGGCGCATAAAGGACCATCGACAACCACATGGCGTGCATCCCGCCCCAGCTTTCTCCCGAGGGGCAAGGGTCGTCTGTTCCAGGTCGGAGAGAGATCAGCGAGGCACAGCAAAATTCTACGGAACGCATGGCGGATCGTTTTCTCTACCTTTCTTCTGTTACCCCTGTTCGTCATCATCCTCACCTCCTGTTCATCTGAGCACACGGACCAGGAACACAACAGAGCAGGACCGCACGAACGCATCCCTTTGCCTGACATGGGACCAGCAGATCCCTTTTCTGTGAAAGAAGAACGAGGGGTTGTCCTTGTAAGAGACGACCCACACACGACAAAACTGTATGCAGATATCTTTCGCCCTGATGGTGAAGGACGTTTTCCTGCGCTGCTCGAAGTAGTAGCCTACCGTAGGGAAATCTTCACCCTCGGCAGGGCACCTGATCCGAGATTTCTTGCCAGCCAGGGATACGCCGTAGTCGTTGTCGATGCACGGGGTACAGGATCATCAGAGGGAAAATGGGGCGCTTTTTCAGAGGACGAGATACAAGATGTTGTCTGGATTGTCGACTCATGGATCCCTTCCCAACCGTGGAGCAACGGGAAGGTGGGCATGTTTGGTCCAAGCTACATGGGCATCATACAGTTACTTACTGCAGGTCGACATCCTTCTCACTTGAAGGCCATATTTCCCGGTGTTGCCATGGCCGATGCCTACCGCGACATCTTTTACCAGGGCGGCATCTTCAATCAGGAGTTCATCCTGTTCTGGGCCCTTGCCACCATAGGCCTTTCACTCCTACCGGGCACACAACTCGCTGTTGACCCGTTTTCTGCACTCAAGGCCTTGAAGGATCACCTCGAGGCACTGCCTGAATTGCTTTCTTGGCTCCAGATGACCACTGATCAGGAATTCTTTTGGATGCGATCTCCTATGCATTACTGGTCCGATCTTACGGACATCCCTGTGTTCATGTCAGCGGGCTGGTTTTGTATCTTCACCAGAGGCAGTCTATTGAACTATGTAGGTCTCACTGATGCACAGTCGAGCTCGACAAGAGCTCGCACTAAGATGCCCGCTCCACGAAAGATCATTGTCGGTCCATGGTATCACGTCACAGGTGCCTTGCTCGAGGGCATCCCCAGTGAGCATCTTCATAAGAGGTGGTTCGACTGGCACCTCAAGGCAGATGACGATCCACTGTACCCTTACTATGACATCCTCGATCCAGCGTTCCCAGTCCTTTTGTACGTGATGGGGGAAGAGCGATGGAGAAAGGAAACAGAATGGCCTCCCCCACGGGTGCGCTACGAGACGTTGTACCTTTCAGGCGAGCGCCAAGTCTACGACCAGAACATATCGCTCAACAATGGTAGCCTTATTTGGACAAGGGATCTCAATCAACAGGCCCTTCGACTGCGCGACTCCCCACCGACAGAGATCCACCATCAACCTCCCCAGTACGCAGGAAGATACTCACGGTCCCCATGCCGGTGGCTTGTCGGATTCCCTTCAGCACGGAGCTTTTCTGAGGACGAACGAGTAAACGAGACACGTACACTTACGTTTTCGACGTCACCGCTCCAGGAAGATATCGAGGTCACAGGCCCGCTGGTCGTACGATTGTGGGCTCAGACCCATTTCGAGGCCCTTCCGGCTGAACAGCTGCTGCACGTCAACGGGCTCGATGCCTCGTTCGCCACTCTGTTCCCCATGATCGTCGCCGCAGTTACTGAACCCGATGTACACTGGATCATAAACGTAAACGACGTACTGCCTGATGGCCGAGTTCGAAACATCACCTCAGGTTGGCTGGCAGGTTCCCATAGACCTGATCCTACGCAGCCTGATTGGACGCAGCCAGGATACGATCCCTTTCATTATCCTCAGGATATTGAACCTCGACCGGTCGAAGACGGCACACTGTACGAGTACGTAATCGAGGTGTGGCCGACCTCACATGTGTTCAAAAAAGGACACCAGATACGGATCGATGTCGCCAACTCGGACGTGCCGCATCTCCTTCCCTCATTGGTCCCATCGACAAGCAGGATCTTTCATGACCCAGATCATCCATCGCGCCTCGTCATACCTGTCGTTGACAAGGCAACTACAGATCCCAGCCAGTGGATCGACGATCCTGAGGCCTATGTTTCAGGCACGGCACCATGGAGCACACACATGCTGTCGACACCCAACAGCTTCGAATAGGTGGCCACAGATGGGTACGTGTTCACGTACGTGTATCTTGCTCTCTGAACTCAATGGTGTGCGGTATCGTCCCGTAGGAGAAGATCCTACGATCGAAGCGTCTCCACACACCCATAGTAAGCTTCAACAAAGCGATCGATCTTACTGCGTAGCAGGTTCTCAGCCCTTGTAAGATCCTCGGCACAAGAAAACACAGAGGCAAGACTCACCAAAATTGCATCGTACAGCGACGGCTCAGCATCGATGTCCGCGTAGGGGATCCGCGCCTCCCGGTATTCGTCTTCAGCAAAGCAGTATTTGCCAAACCGGCCTTTCTCCTTGGTGCGAAACGGCCATGTGATCTTTAGCACCAAAAACGATGCAAGGGCATGCCGGACAGGTGGCAGGGCAAGGACCGATACGCGAGGCCGCTCTCCGATCACGCGAGAGGCATGGAAGAAAAAACCTTTTACAAGGTCGATATCGGTAATACAAAGGCCGTAGAGGAACCAATCATCTATAGCGGCGATTACCCCATATTGTTCTTCGATACTGAGTTTCTCGTAGCTCTGACATCGGTGCGCAGCACACATCTCCGCACCGTAGAACGAACAGGCCCTGAGATCGACACCCTTGTTCACCTCTGGATGAAGAAGGCATCCGACACGTCGTTGATCCTGGTCGACAAAGCCTACAAATTCGCAGTTGTAGATGGTCTGAAATAGCTTTTCCTGCGGTTCACTCGCTTTGACCCACTGAGAGAACCGGCGTAATGATGCTTCGTCATGGTCGATCGTCCTGAAATGCGCTGTCCGGCGGGCCAGCCGCTGCACAAGCTCTTTCCGGCCGCTGTTCAGGTAATTGTACAGTCCACAGCAGGCGCTACATGATTTTGTAGTATCTGGCTGGCAGAGCGAACCCACCTTGTTCATCGAAGCAGCTATGTCTCTGTGCGCTTACCTCTGAACACGCCTCTACTCGTGCAGTCACACGTGATCAGTCCGCACCGTGCGAACTACTGTACCAATGTGCTCGCACTCATGCACTACGATACACAATACGCTCGATCGATGCTAGTACAGGCTGTGGTACGTGTGGTAGCATTGGTTGGAAGACCTATAGGTGCGTTTTGCCGAGCACTCTAGGACGACGGAACGGCACTTGCTGTAGCTTCCATCACCTGAATTCACTACAACAAGGAGAGAGAGCTATGAAAAAAGTCATAGTAGTGCTTGCACCAGGATTCGAGGAGATCGAAGCGATCACACCTATCGATGTGCTGCGACGAGCTGACATCGAGGTCATAGTAGCAGGACTCACTCAGGGGCCAATCACAGGGTCCCACGGCATTACCGTGCAACCAGACACTACCATCGATGCGGTGCGGCCCCATGAGGTAGACATGCTCATACTACCTGGTGGTATGCCGGGCTCAGAACACCTACTGCAGGACGAACGAGTCAAGCGCTTTGTACAGCAGATGGATAGGGCAGGTAAGTACGTGTGCGCTATATGCGCTGCACCACTGGTGCTCAAACATGCAGGTATTGTAGCCGACAGGCCTATCACGAGTCATCCAGGTGTACAGCAAGCATTCCCTGACCTCAACTACAGAGAGGATCGCGTTGTCAGATCTGGTACGCTGATCACCAGTAGGGGACCAGGGACTGCACTAGAATTCTCTCTTGAACTGGTACGGGTCCTTAAAGGAGATGCAACAGCCGACACATTGGCGGCCTTCATGCTTGCCAAACAGTAATGGCTCCAGGAGAGCAGTAATCTCTTCTTTTACGTTCAGTAGTGGTGAGGGCCTGGATGGGCTCTCTCTGTACATCTGGTATCGAACACTTCAGGAACCGTCAGCCATCCCCTCAGGTAGCCGAGACCCTTGAGCACTGGCACGAACGCCATGGTCGCATCAAGGTACTCCTTAGGAAGCGAGGCACAGTACCTCGGTGATACCCGGTACACATCCAAAACAAAATCCTCTTCTACCCAAGGGAGTGCCTTGACAGTCAATTGAGCAGCCTGATGAGGATCTTCACGCATAAGATTGCACGCCCTTTCATGGAGCAAGAGAAATCCTTCTACAAACGATCTCTGCTCTTGTACTTCCCGTGTAACTAAGATCCCATAGCTAGGATTGAAAGGCCACAATGCCCCAGCAGGCACCACGACCCGCATATTGCATTCCCTTTGGCACAGAACACCGAGGGCCGGGGTACCTACGGCAAAGTCGATTTCGCCCTTGTGTACTGCATGCGGGATAAGATCTGCCCAGTCGAAATTGACGACCTGTACGGTGTGCAGTGAATGCCTGATCACAAGGTCCCGAAAGATGACATCATGGATCGACCCAGCAGCCGGGATGCCGACCCTGGACCCTTCGAATCCTGACATCACCTCGGCAAACGACACATCGTCCTGTGTGCTCAGCGACCCTGAGGGTCCGACAATAACCGTACCTTCAATGTGCCCACCACCAACACAGATGATGGGAGCACCCGCATCGATACCGATCATGGCAGGAGGAAGGCCCATAAAGCCTATGTCCAGCTCGCCCCTCTTAAACGCAGCCACCATTTCCGGCCCTGTGCCATACAAGGACCACACCACGCGAACACCGAGTTCGTGTTCAATCCATTTCTGCTCTCGTATGATATGAGAGGTATGGTACAGTGTGGAAAGAAAGCCAATGCGCACGCCTGGCACCGTTATCACCCGCCGGCTACCGGCATAAAGAAAATAATTGTCTCATCTCCTTTAAGTTCAGGGTCCCGGTCGCGGATATCCTCTCCGTTGACCAGTATCTTCACAAAGGGATTACGACCAGCGGCTGGACCCCCTTCGGCGAACACAAACCGCTGCCATTTCTGCCCGTAGCGCTCACCAAGCTCTGTTAGCAGGTCTGAGACACGGCCCCGGTAGAAGAGAACAAGCTCTTTATCGCCTAACATATCCATCAATCCTGAAAGAAACCATATCCTGAGCATGCTTAGGTCTCGTTACCGGACTGTTCCCTATAGAGATACCACTCTTCAAGGCCACCCTGGAGATCCCATACAGTAGCAAATCCCCTGGACTGAAGAAACAGGCAGGCGTGAGAACTCTTGTACCCAAAAAGGCAATACACCACCATCTCAGCGTCCTTGAAGGGCAGCAGCGTATGCCACAGGGATTCCAGCTCGCTGTAAGGAATCAGGACTGCGTTGGGAAAACCTCGATAGACCTGCTGCTCCCATTGTTCCCGAACATCAAGGAAGACATATCGCTGCCCAGCGTGGAGCCTCTTAGCAAGCTCTACGGCATTCAACCTCCTTGGCGCCACGTGTGCTGCTTCCTGCTCCGGAGCACTCACTGGCCCGAGACCGCAGAACTCCTCGTAATCCATAAGCTCATGAATTGACGGCGACGTCCCACACATAGGACAGGCAGGGTCCCGTTGCACGCTCACCTCTTGGAAACTCATATCCATGAGATCGCACAATAGCAGGCGGCCTAACAAAGGCTCGCCCTTACCGAGGATGAGCTTGAAGACCTCGGTTGCCTGAATCAAGCCGATCAGGCCGGGAACGATTCCAAGAACACCTGCCTGACTGCACGAAGGCACTGCACCAGCTGGAGGTGGCACAGGAAAGATACATCGATAGCACGGCGTCCCCCTGTCTGGAGAAAAGATGGTAGCCTGGCCTCCGAACCGGTAGATCGCCCCATGGACAAGGGGCTTCTTGAGCATGACACAGGCGTCGTTGAGAAGATAGCGCGCCGGGAAGTTGTCCGTGCAGTCCACGACGATGTCATACCCTTGGAGAATCTCCAGGGCGTTTGCAGATGAAATCCGCTCATTGTGCGTTATGACCTGCGTGTCCGGGTTGAGCGCCTTGATTCGACTGGCAGCAGACACCACTTTTGGTGTACCAATGTCCTGTGTCGAATAAATGATTTGTCTATGAAGATTGGCAAGGTCTACTCGGTCTCCGTCGACCAACCCGATCGTGCCTATACCGGCCCCTGCCAGATACAATGCCTGAGGGGATCCAAGCCCCCCCATGCCAACCAGTAGAACTCTTGCCTCAAAGATCCTCTGCTGTCCTTCACCTTGTACTTCGGGCAGCACAAGCTGACGGCTGTACCGTATATACTGATCCCGCCTCAGTGTCGTCATACGATGCGGACCATTATGGCATGCGAACGCGGCCATTCCTTCAGTGGTGCCGACGTTACGGCTGTGTCCTTATGCACCCTTTCTGATTAGATTATCCTTCACCCCGATATGGACCTGGATATCGCATCTTGCGGGAAGTGATCGCAGCAGCATAGCGAGTCGCTGTCTCGGTATCCATGCGGCTTCGAGCAACCAGAAACGCTGCGGTGCACGTATCCCCCCGCCCGGTTCTCCCTTCGAGACTATAGTCCCCAAACGCGGCCTCGTATAGCCCACCACCATCGCAGGTGCAGACACCGCCACGGTGGGTGAGCACTACGGTCCTTGCTCCTAACTCATGAAGCAGGAGGGCCGCATGGCGGTAATCTTCGACGCCAGTCAGAATCATGGCCTCTTTCTGATCTACCTTGAGGAGATCGAAAAGAAACAGATATCGATGTTTCTGTTCAAAGTCTCTATACACCAAGGTCCCTTCAGGTGTCACATGTCGAACAAAACCCTGGGCATCTCCTGCAAGCAGCGGCGTCTTTTTCCGTATCTCTGGAAGCAACTCTGGAGGGAACTCACCAAACCACAAGGGGTTCACATGGACTGCATCCGCTGTGATCGGCTCGATATCATCAAGGGAAAACGGCCGTGCCTGCGATATGAGTGTGCTTGTTCGATCATCCGGGTTCTCAGTAGGATACACATTCTGAATGGAGGTGGATTGTTCGCTTGGAAGAAAGATAACCCGTACCCCAGCATGACTCATTTCAACGAACTTGGGCTCATCTTGTGGTGCACACTTGGTATATACCGTGACATCGGCACCAAGTCGGGCTGCAGTCACACTACCGTGGAGCACCCCTCCGCCGTAGAGAATGTGCGTTTCTCCTTGTACGATGTTGAGGTCGATCGAAAGATGACCGATAAAGGCAATCTTCAACACAGCTCCTGCGTCGTCCACAGGGTTGGTTTAAAACAGTATTGTAGCGAAGTATAGAGACCGCCCTTGCAATGCGTCAAGGGATATGCAGAGTGTATAGGTGCCTACTCATGCACGCCATGGTTTAGCCTATAGCAGTGGAAACATGTGGGTGTCTTAGCTGCGTGGATGACCAATACCCATGCACCAGCATGCGTGTAAGTACGGTTACTGCCGCTTTAGTAGAGAACTCGGCTCGTACTGAGCATGCAAGCAAACAGATGCGACAGATCCGAGTACTGCAGTGGTATTGTGTGAGCTTGGACCTCATGTCCCTACCCGCACACCGCGCAGAGCCTTTAGACCAGGCCCACACAGGTCTCCACGTGTGGCAAAAACCTGTTCGATACGCTCAGGTCTGCCCCATAAATACCCCTGGCCATATGCTACTCCCAGCTCCTTTACCACAACCAGATCCTCTTTTGTTTCTATGCCCTCTGCCACGATGGTGGCTCCTAATACCTCCATCATCCGGAGCATCCGGTGCAAGGATCTCCGTTTACCTCTGTCACGGCTTATGCCACTTACAAGGTTTCGATCGATTTTTATCACATCTGGCTCGAGCACGATCAGACATTCAAGCGAGCTCCTTCCGAATCCCACATCGTCCACACCGACGAGAATACCAGCTTCCTTGAGCCTCACCACATACTCTCTGAACGGTGCAGGACTGGATATAAATTGCTGCTCGCAAAGCTCTACGCAGATCGACCCAGGTGGCCGTCCCTGTGGAAACACATCGAGAAGTTCTTCTATAGGCATCGAAACCAATGTAGAAGGAAAAAGGTTTATGTGTATCTTCAGATCAGATCCAAACACCTCCGTCTGTCTGAGACATGCCTTGAAGCACCTGAAATCTACTGCACTCAATATGTTGTGTTCGAAAGAAAAGCTGAAAACATCGCACGGCATCTCGAGACCAGCCAGAGAACTCCTCGCAAGGAGCTCATATCCGTGGATACGTTCATCTAGCAGGTGAACTATCGGCTGGCAGACCGGATAAAAACAGTCCGCCGTGAGCAGCCTTTCAACGGCCTCTGTAGCGGTGAGCACACTTTGTACGTGCCGCCCTGCGGCATGCTCTAAAGGAGCTATCTGGATGTTTGACGATGATGTGCTCCGTTCTACCAGCAACCGCGTTATAGAAAGAATCTGGTCGAGCGACATTATATCAGGCGGCAAAACAGTTACGCCTAGATGTGCATCTATCTTGATCTGTTCTGTTGAGACCGGCAGAGGAGACCACAAGATCGCTCGACGCAGCTTGCCAGCGACAACCAATGCCTCTGCCAATCCGGTCTCAGGAAGGAGTATGAGGAATTCGTTGGCCCCTACGCGACCGATATGGTCGACCGATCGCAGCTGCTGCTTGAGCTGGGAGGCGATATGAACGAGTACCATCTCGCCAACTGCAGTACCGAATGTCTTATTGATCTGTGTAAGATCGGGACAGTCGACGAGGATCGCAGATACACGAAAGCCATAACGGGACGCCCTTTTCATTTCAACGCCCAACTTCTCGGCAAGGCCTTTGTGGCTGAGCAATCCTGTGAGGATATCGAAGTGTGCAAGTTCATTGAGTCGTTCCTGCGTCGCAGCAAGCTCGGCGTTAATCTTCTTGAGGGTCGCTTGGGTATTTTTCTGTTCAGTAACATCATCGATCACTAGTACCTTGCCCCTTGTATGCGAGAGCGTGCGGCTCCTTATCTCAAGGTGAATGAGTTCGCCGTTCGCCTTTCTTCCTATCGCTGTGCCAACATGGAACTGTCTGTCCTGTCCCGGGGCTTCTTCGTCTGCGAGCGTCGGAGGGACAGGATTGAAAAGACCGTGCAGCGTTTTCGACCCCACCACCTCCTTGCTCCTGTAGCCAAATATCTTCTCGAATGCATGATTACAATCGATAATCGTATCGTGGGCATCCGCCACTACCACTCCATACGGGCTGATGCTCGCAATTACTTCCTCCAAGCCCTTTTGTTTCCAGGCCGCAGTCCTCCACTTTCGATACAGGATCCACATGAGTACACAGAGATAGCCGAGGATAATTTGAAATGCGAGATCAAGGTGCACAGCATGCTGGTAGGTCTTGATAAGAAAAGAGACCTTATCGAAAAACGCGACCACGAGACTGACAAGAGACAAAAAGATGGCAAAGCCGACAAGAAGACTAAGGTACTCAAGTTCTCTGCCGTTTCGTGCCTTCATCTTACACGTTGGGGGCTTTTGTTTATGATCCATCGAGTAGGACAATGCATGCATAGTGGTTAGTCGGCATAGGCATGGATTTTCTTTACCCCTCCCCCTCGCGAGGAGCTACCAATTGACAATCGCCGGCAAGTCATCTATGGTCAGCTAAGGGTGAAAGAACATCTGGCTGCGTATCTGAGAGGTCCGGCAGTGCTCAGCACTCAACGACAGGTCACAAGGTGTACGAGGTAACCATGCAGATCAAAAAGTGCTGCGTGTGCGATACAATCATCTATCCAGGAGAAAACGCATATCAGGTAAGGATCTTAGTACATCCCGAGGATGACGAGGCATGTTTCGATTGGGGCATTTCAGGGGCAGAGGAAATAGACACGCTCTTGGAAGAGGGCACCATGTGCGATTCGCGCGGCTACGACGCGTACTATAATCCCAATTCGCTCGAAGAAGACGAATACGCCCATGAGATCTACCTCTGTCTCTGCAAGAGCTGTAAAGTACGACTCCTCGCCAATCCTTCGACCGAGGCTGTTCGGTTACTTATTAATCTGGATCCATTGCCAAAAATCGTTCACTAGAGGACCGAGTGAGTCGCCTCTATTTCTTGCGACCTATAGAGGTGATTTTGTTCCGGGGCCCTTCTTTCTGCAACAGGAAGGTAGAAATGAAACACGGTGCCCTTTCCTTCCTCGCTCTTGACTTCAATGAAGCCATTGTGTTCGTTGATGATTTGATACGAAACTGACAGTCCCAGCCCAGTGCCGTCTTCCTTCGTAGTGAAAAACGGGTCGAATATCTTATCAATCAGGTCCTTGGGGATACCTGGACCTGTATCTCTTACTTCCACTCCGACATAGTCCGTTCCATCCTCCCTTTGAGCGGAAAAGGTCCTCAGGTGCAATGTGCCTGACGTACCTGATTGCCCCATTGCCTGAATCGCATTTATGGCCAGATTCTGCATGACCTGCATGATCTGGGAAGGATCTGCAAGGGCCTTGTCCATTGTTTCATCTTTTACCGTCTGGATGTGAACGTTTCTCTTGCGTGCCTGAAACTCAACAAGTTGTTTCACCTTTTCGGTTACTTCATTGAGATCGCACGGCCTGAGCACAGGCCGTGCAGGTCGAGCAAAAGAGAGCAAGGCTTCAAGTAGCCGTTCAATCCGATCCGCTTCCTCTTTTGCGATTGCCCCGTACTTGCTCAAAAACTCCTTATCGTCCATCTTTTTGGGGACCAACTGCAGGAAGGTCTGGATGGAGACCATGGGATTCCGGATCTCGTGCACCAGCCCGGATACCATGGTCCCTACTGCTGCGAGGCGGTTCGATTGGATCATCTTCTTCATGTTGTGGATCCGCTCGGCCTGGAGTCGTTCCCGTTCCCTCTCAGCATGGTAGTGCTCGAGTCCTCTCATAATCCCCATGCGCAGGTCCTCGTGCTCCCAGGGCTTCTTGATGTATTGGTATACATTGCCCCTATTGATGGCATCGATGACGGCCTCTATGTCTGCGTAGGCAGTAATGAGGATACGAATGATCCTTGGATCAAGTCGTGATGTCTCCTCGAGGACCTCCACCCCAGTCATCTGCGGCATCCTCTGGTCTACCAGAATCAATGCGACCGGCTCAGTGGCAATGATCTGGAGGGCATCAGGACCGCACTGTGCAGTCTTTATGGTGAAGTACTCGCCGAATTCGTCTTCAAAGGCCTCGAGATTCTCGCGCTCGTCATCTACGTAAAGGATCGGATAGGACTTGTAATCGACTGGCTTGTTTGTCATCGTACGTATCCCCTCATCTAGCATGTGCATGGCGTGATGACGTACATATCCTTATAACGTAGTATCGAGCACTGGTCAGAAATTCTTTAGCACTATTTTTGGAGTCCAGTGATGCAACCTCAGCGAAAGGTCCTTCTCGCATCTACAAAGAAGGGGACAAGGAGCCCCACGAGCCGTCACTTTGCCATACTTAGGCTGCCTTTGCCTGTCTCAATGGCAATGAGACAATGAACTCAGAACCCTCGCCCAAAATACTCTTTACCGTGATATCGCCGCCATGATCCCTTACGATCCTTTGAGAAATGCTCAGGCCAAGGCCTGTACCCTTGCCGACCTCCTTTGTAGTGAAAAACGGCTCGAAAATGCGACCGAGGACGTCTTCAGGGATACCTGATGCATTGTCTTTGAAGACAACTTCAACCTTTCCATTGCAGCTACGTGTTGAAATCCATATATCGCCACCCTTACCTTCGAGCGCCTGAATGGCATTCTGCAGAAGGTTCAAAAACACCTGGTTAATCTGGCCCAGATCGCACTCAACAAGCTCGCTGCATCCAAATTCCGTGTGTATGCGAATATCCTTGCTCAGACGATCCCTGACGAGATCAAGGGTCGACTCAAGGCCCTGATGAATGTCGTTGAGCTTGATCCCTTCAACATCCTTTCGGGAGAACCGCTTCAAGCTCGTAATGATCCCTTCCATCCGCTTCATGCTATTTTGAACTCGTTCTACGGCTCTAACGCACTTCTCTCCAACTTGCTCAAATGTAGCAGTCCCATTTCGAAGGGCGCTCAGGTTCCTCCCAAGCACTGAGATGCTACTCAGGCACGCAGTGAGAGGGTTGTACAATTCGTGTGCCATCCCTGCGGTCAGTACGCCGATCGAGGCCATTTTTTCTGAATGGACGAGCTGGACCTGCGTTTCCTTGAGGTCGTTCAGGGCTTCTTCCAACTGCCTTGTCCTCTCCCTTACCTTTTGTTCCAAGCCTACATTGAGTGCTTCAATGGTCTTGAACGCAATTGCATTTTCCAAGGCAACTGCACCCTGGCCCCCTATATTTCTCAGGAGGTCTACCTCCTCCATATTGAAAAACCTGCCGTTCCTCTTTGGACCGAGATTCAGCACGGCTATGAGCTTCTCTTTCGACCTAAAGGGAACGCTTGCCTCGGCACCCAATTCCCTCATCGTCTCAACAACCTCACTACTCCCATCGGTGCGCTCGAGTTCTTCGCGTACTACCACATCTTTGACCTCCTGTAAGTGGGCAATGAGCGCTGAGTCAGCTGCAAGGGACTCGGGTCCATTGGTGGGAGCGTTCGTATGCCGGAAACGCACATACCAGTTTTTCTCCTGATCAAGGATGTAAAGACTACTGGAATGGGTGCCAAGTTTACCGCCAATGAGAGCCACGATACCCGAGGCCAACTGCCCAAGATCGATGGTGGAAGTGATGAGCGTGACGAACTCCCGAGAGATCTCTTCATAGCGCAGCCAGTCCTTCATAAAGGTCTTACTTATCGTGGTCTCGGTCCAATGCTTGAATTTCGGGAGGAGAACCACTCCGAGGACAAGTACACAGGCAATGGCCACCACAGAAGTCGTTCCGGCTCCCCTGGTATTCAACACAAGCCATATGATGATCAACGAGGGTACTACGAACAGAGCGCTCAGGAACGCATAACTCAAGCCCCGATACAGGAAGTAGTTGATCTCCATCAGCCTGTACTTGTAAATTGCGTAGCTTATGAGAAACAGGTAGATCGGGACAAGGGGGGTGCCAATGGGTTCAATCTGAATGTTGTAAATCAGAGGGACATTGGTCGATCCACCTACGATACCGACAATAGTAGCCAAAAGAACGAACTTGATCCTATTTCTCGTCTCTCGGTTCGATTTCTTGTATGCCCTCACCATTTCGACGACGGCTATCAAGGGACATACGGTGGTGGAGAAGAGGTGCAAGTTCCACAAGGTGTTTGGTTCGTCGTAAAATGCAAAGGAAAGCTTTGGCCGTACATCCTTTACGAGATAGGTTGTGCCAACCATAAGATCGTGCACATTGCAGATGAAAAGGACCGTTGCAATACCATAGAAAAGGTACACGATCTTTTGCCTTCTTCCGAACAACACCAGAACAGCATGAAGAAACGAGGGATAGATGAACAGCGATCCGAACATCAAGATACGACACCAGAACAGCGCCGTGGCATGATCCGGAGCTACCAAGATCATATATCGGCCAAGGCTCCAGACCGCGACGCTCACATGCAGGAACGCCCACATCTGATTAAAACGCTTATTCCATCCCCTGGAGAGGACATATATTCCAATTATGCATGCGCCAACGAGGGTGACGAGGTAGGTAACTTTGTATAGAAAGAGCAGTAGCGACATACGTAGCTAGGAAGACTTCAGGTAATACTGGTACATCCTGTACCGTTTGAATTTTTTCCCGCCTACTTTTGAAGCGATTCCAATGGATGGGTAGTTATCTTCGAGCACCCATGCGTATTCCATGGATTCGTGCCGCTTCCGTTTCATCTCGATGAGTGAGACTGCAAGCAAGCATTGGGCAAGGTCCATGCCCTGAAAATCCTTTATCACGCCGATGCTTACTAATCTCACATTCTTTACCTGTCTCAACTGCACCATGAACTTGAGCAGGCCAATCGGATGCATCTTCCCCTTGAGTGTCCTCAGCGCGGGGAAAAAGTTGGGGATGTTGAGGACATATCCAATGGGCCTCCCTTCTTTTTCGGCAAAGAAAATGATGTCCGGGTCTGCCAGCTTCTTGAATCCAGCAGCAGCGTGCCGCATCTCCTCCTCGGTGATAGGTACGAATCCCCAATGGCCAGATTCTAGCCAGCTCTGATTGTTGAGGGCTCTAAGTATCTCCACATCCCGTGAAAAGTGCTTCATATCGAATTTCCTGAACACCACACCATTCTGTTCGGCAGTTTTCAGGCTATCCATGAGTTCTTGAGGAAGTTCTTTGTTCACATTCACCCATAGGGAAAAGAAGTCCTTGATCTTTTCCATCCCATAGCCACGGGCAAAATTGTTATAATACAATGGGTTGTAAGGCAGCATAATATTCGGTGGGGATTCGAATCCTTCGGCAAGAAAACAAATTTCGTCATTGAGGGAAGGGCTCAGTGGACCGCGCATCGTTTCCATCCCTTTTGCCCTGAGTGTCGCCGCGGCAGTATCAAACAGCTTCTTGGCCACATTGAAATCCGGGATACACTCGAAGAAACCAAAGTAGCCTACCTTTTCCTTGTACAAATCGACGAAACTGTGATCGACAATAGCAGCTATCCTCCCAACCACGGTCTCGTTGTCTTTGACCAAAAAGAGTTCCATGTCGCCATGTCTGAGAAAGGGGTTTTCGTCGCTCAGTACCGCTCGCATCTCTTTTTTCAGTGGTGGGACCCAATACGGATCGTTGCGGTACAAGGTGAACGGAAGATCTATGAACTGGTCGAGATCCCTGCTCGTAGTGACGCGCACTACCTGGAGCTTCTCTGGCGATGTGACTGATGGGATCCTGCTGATAAGACCTGATAGTATTCGTTCGTCTCGCCTGGAACGACTTGCAACCTCCAGACCCATTCCCTGTGACTTGAGCTTGGCAGGCCCCTCGTGTTCTCTGTCCTGATAGACCACTCTTGCAAATCCCTCAAAAGGTGCCCCTTCCTCAGGCAGAGAGAATGAAACAGGAAAGACCTCGCCTTCGTCGATCAAGTACCTGCTCTGCAAAAACATCCCTGTGAGACTCACATCATGTGTATAGGCCGCGATTTCTGTGTTGCCTATCCTGCAGGCTGCTCGAATGTTGGAGACCTTTCTTTGGGACCTTCTCCTTTCGGCATGGAGTTCCATGAAATCCTCCTCAATTAAATGAGCCCGAGCCGTTTCCCCGATTCCTTGTAGGCCTCGAGCACATAGTCCAGCTGTTCTCTTGTATGGTTTGCCATAATGCAGTTCCTTATTCGAGACTTGTTCAGCGGAACAGCAGGAAACACTACAGGGCACACGAATACATTGCGTTCGTTCATCATCTTGGTGAGAAGAAACGTTTTCCTGTCATCGCCGATGAGGATAGGTATGATCGCGGTTTCTGAATTCATAATGGTAAACCCGTTCGCTCTCATCCCCTCGACAAAGTGGTTAATGTTTTCCCTGAGTCTTTTGACCCTCCAGGGTTCCTTCTTGATGAGATCCAGAGCCCTAAGTGCTGCTGCAGTCTCAGCAGGGCTCAGGGCTGCTGAAAACACATAGGGATTCGAGGCATGTTTAAGGTAGTAGATGAGATCGCCCCTTCCGGCAACGTATCCACCGCTACTCGGCACAGCCTTGCTCAACGTACCCATGAAGATGTCGATATCTGCACTCGAGAGATTGAAGTGTTCATCTATACCGCGGCCTGTTTCGCCCAATACCCCTATTGCATGAGCTTCGTCAATCATTACCGCACACCGGTACTGTCTGGCTAGTGCCACGATCTCAGGAAGGCAGGCTATATCGCCATCCATGCTGAATACCGCATCGGTAACAATGAGCTTCTTGTTGGCACTTGGCGAGGCCCGCACAAGCCGTTGGAGGTCATCGATATCGTTGTGCTTGAACTTAAAGAGCTTGGCACCTGAGAGCTTGCATGCATCGAATATGCTCTGGTGAGCCAAATAATCGGCAAAGATCACGTCGTGGTGATCAAAAAGTGTCGATATTACGGCCAGGTTGGTCAGAAACCCGCTACTATACACGACCGCTGCCTCTGTCTGCTTGAACTCAGCGATCCGTTTTTCAAGTTCAAGATGGAGGGTCGTTGTCCCTGTGAGCATCCTTACGCCACTGGCACCTGTCCCGTAGGTCCGTATGGCCTCGATGGATGCAGCAATAATCCGTGGATCCTTAAGCAACCCCAGGTAGCTATAGGAAGACATCATGATCTTTCTGCTGCCACCTATGATCACCGTAGCATCATCGAGCATGTCTATGGGCTGTTGGAATGTATAGGCATCGTCCATGAGGCATTCTTGGATCCTCTTGAACATCCTACGCGTTCTGGCAAGCTTGAGCAGCTTGTGGTCCTGCAGACGGGGCTCGAACTCCTGGGTCAAGAAGTACCTGTTGAATGGATTACTTATGACTTTTTGGAGAAATGCATCGAGCGGGCCCTGATCCTTTAGCTCCTCAAAACGAACAGCCGCGTGAATACATCCATTCGACCGATCTACACGAAGTAGTTTTCCCTGCACCTCCACGAGTTCATCAGTGTAGGGAAAGCTTATCGAAAGCTTGAGATCTGAATAAGGGGGATACATCCATTGGACGTCCTGCTCAGCCTTTTCTGAGATAAGGAGTCCACCGGTGCTGATGTTCTCGACACTCACCTTGGAGCAATCCGGCAAGAATGCCTCGAGCCTGCACTGTATTCTGGGGGATTTCCTTCTCTCAATCGGCCCTTCGTCTTCCCGAAGATTCGAGAATACCCATGATAGCTTGGTTCCCATGGCGTTCTTCCTCCATTGCAGGCAATCAGAAATAGACATACCCCCCAACCAGACCCGTGACGCAGTCAAGTCTTTACTGTAGGATGAAAATAGTTCAAAACCAAAAGGTTTTGCGCAAGAGATAAACTTTTGTCGTATGTTATCGCTATATAGTGCAAATTTGACTATAATGTCAAGCAAAATTTAATGTGGGTTCTCATTATCTATTTCTAACCAACCAACAAACGTGTGAAATCAAAACTCATTACCTGTGGATTTGTCTTGGCGCACGTGAGGCGACCAGGAGGGTATCGTATTGCCACTTACTTGCCTCGTAGTGAAGCTAACAGATACTGAAAACGGAAAGGCCAGAAGCGTGTCACATTGGATTGATTTTTTCCCGTTGCTTTGTTTAAATAGGGGAGCTCGTCTCATGTAGATTATGAATCCCCTTTTTCGGCCAGAAGGAGAACATGGCTATGAAACGTTCTGCTGCCCCTGGCTCGGGCGATTTCGGAACAAGGGTAAGACGCCTCAGGATAAAGACAGGCCTTAGTGTGGAGGAACTCGCAGCCAAGGCAGGCCTCACGCCTGACTACCTTTGCCGCATAGAAAACCTCGAGGAGATACCGCCCGTTTCAGCAATCCTTCAGATATCAAAGGCATTGTCGCTTGACGCCAAGGGGTTTTTCGAAACCAAGGACAAAAAGAGAGACGCTGAAAAGAAAAAGGCAGAGGCCTATGAGAAGAGGACTCGTTCCTATGCCTACAGGCCACTCCCTCCTGGTGCAGGGACCAAACATTTGAGGGCATTTCTCGTTTCTATCGATCCTTACAAGGATCACGACATGGTGGAATACAGGCACGAAGGCGAGGAATTCATTTATGTCCTCAAGGGGAAATTGGAGCTCACCGTAGGCTCTACAGTTCACCTGCTCACACCTGGCATGAGTTATCATTTCAATTCCAGCATTCGCCACATGCTGAGAAACCCTGGCAGTAGAAACACACAGCTACTCGTGGTCCTCTACACGCCTTGAGCACAACTTCCTAACCCTAAGCTGCAGGTTCGAAGCGTAGAGAACCAAAAATGAGAGGTGGCAGATGTCGTGGGAGCTTACTGAAGAACAACAGATGATCCAGCTAATGGTTCGCGAGTTTGCACGAAAGGAGATAGAACCCGTTGCAGCTGAAAACGACCGTCAGGGTACTTTTCCCATGGAGCTTGTGGTCAAAATGGCAAACCTCGGTCTCATGGGAATGATGGTCCCAGCCTGCTACGGCGGCTCTGATGTGGGGGCTGTGAGCTATTCCATTGCTGTGCAAGAGATTGCCTATGCATGTGCATCCACTGCGGTCACCATGAGCGTTTCCAACCTATCTTGTGAACCGATCCTGCTCTTTGGCACAGAAGAACAGAAAAAGATTTGGCTGCCACCGCTGGCCAGCGGCAGGGTGATCGGCGCATTTGCAATCACAGAACCTGAGGCAGGTTCAGATGCAGGTAGCGTGAGGACACGTGCCACCCGGAAAGGGGATTACTATAAGCTCTCAGGCACAAAGGTATTTATTACAAACGGCAGTTATGCAGGAACCATCATTGTCATTGCCCGAACTACAGCTGGAACAGGGAGCAAAGGACTTAGCGCCTTCATTGTCGACGGAACGGCCCCAGGTCTGAGCAGAGGCGCTGTAGAGGAAAAGATGGGACTCAGGGCGTCCAATACCGTGGAATTGATCTTTGACGAGTGTACTGTCCCTGTGGAGCAACGGCTTGGCGAGGAAGGCCAGGGGTTTCTGGTCGCCATGAAGGCCCTTGATGGGGGAAGGATCGGCATAGCATCACAGGCGTGCGGGTTGGGAAGGGCCTGTCTAGACGAGGCAGTCACATATGCCCTTGGGCGAAAACAATTTGGAAGATACATCGCGAATTTCCAGGCCATTGCCTGGATGATTGCTGATATGGCGACTGAGCTCGAGGCAGCCCGGCTTCTTACCTTCCAGGCAGCACACCTCAAAGACAAGGCAGTCCCTTTCACCAAAGAGGCATCGATGGCAAAGCTGTATGCATCAGAGATGGCAAATCGGCTTGCCTACAAAGCAGTGCAAATTCACGGTGGCTACGGATACACAAAACACTTCAAGGTCGAGCGCCTTTACCGAGATGCCCGGGTAACTACTCTCTACGAAGGGACTTCAGAGGTCCAACGCATCGTCATTTCACGGGAAACCTTACGGTAACCACTTCCTCTGGCCTCAAGAAAAGCACCTTTTCTGTCGAACAAGTCAAAAGAAGAAGCAGCGTCGGACCTCTCCACCCCTACGAGCATCCGAGCACAGAGGACTGGTTTCACATGGAAGGCCTTGCCATCTTGGTCCTTGATCATGATCCAGAGACCCTTGCATTTCTTATGCAACGGTTTCGAAGGGCAAACGACAGCATATTCACCTGCAGCACCAGCGAGGAGCTCTCTGCATATCTCAGGCAGCGTGTCCCTGACGTCGTTGTCTTGTCTTCGACATGGACCCTCCATCCACTGGAGGTCTTGGAGGAAATGAAGAGGAGCTACGGAGAGCTTCCGGTCATCATGGTGAGCAACAAAGGAGGCGTACCAGAAGCAGTGGAAGCCATGAAGAGAGGTGCACGAGACTACCTGGTAAAGCCCCTGGACCAAAGCGGACTGGAAAAGGCTATCCTCCAGGCGGCCAGGGAATATCATTTGCTCAAGCGTGTCAACAGGCTCCAAACAGCGTACCACACACGAGGACAGTTCGAAGAGCTTGTAGGCATAAGTCCTGCCATGCAACAGATCTACAAAACCATTGAACATATCGCATATGGAGACGCTACAGTTCTGATCACAGGAGAAAGTGGCGTTGGCAAGGAGCTTGCAGCTCGAGCCATACACCGCCGCAGCCTCAGACGAGACAAACCATTTGTCGCCATCAACTGTGCCAATATCCCTAAGGACCTACTGGAAAACGAACTGTTCGGACACGACAAAGGCGCATTTACCGGTGCAGCCACACGCCAGACCGGACGGTGTCATGAGGCACATCACGGCACACTATTTCTCGATGAAATCTGCGAGATAGACTATGACCTCCAGGCCAAGTTGCTCCGCTTTTTGCAGGAAAAGACATTCCGACCTTTGGGAAGCTCGCACCTTGTAGAGGTGGATGTAAGGGTAATTTGTGCGACGAATAGGAATCCGCTGCAAGAAATACAAAAAGGAAGACTACGGGAGGATCTCTATTATCGCATTGCAGTGATCCCCTTGGAGATCCCACCGTTGAGGCACCGAAAAGAGGACATACCCATTCTGGCGATGAAATTCCTCGGAGAATTCTCTGCCCGGTACGACAAATACTTTTATGATTTCTCGCCCGAGGCCATGGAAAGACTCATCGCCTATCCTTGGCCCGGCAATGTAAGAGAACTGAGGAACACAATCGAGCAGGTCGTGGCCCTGAGCACAGGCGCTCAGGTGTTCGAAAGATTTTTGCCAGAATCGATCAGAACATACACCCCCACACCACGAAAAGGAATGGTACACCATCTTGCCCAGAAGGAACCTCCTCACATTCAGGAGATTATCCCCCTTAGAGAACTCGAGAGGCATACCATACTTCGTGCGATAGAGATGTGTCGGGGGAACATGAGGGAAGCAGCGCAGCGGCTCGGCCTTGGCCAAGCAACGCTTTACCGAAAGGCAAAAAAGTATGGACTGAGGGCCTGAGGTGTCGAATGGTGCACAATGAAACTGCCCACTGATGCCTCCCAAACCCATGAGCCATAGGGATGCCTGGCTCCTTTCATAGCTCGTCATCCTCTATCGCCACACGCACTGGATCTTTGTACTGCACGATCCATATAGCCGCCTTGCCACGCACCACATGTGCTGCCTTCTGTCTGCGTAGGGAACTCTCTTTATTGTAGTGGGTCAAATGAATACGATATTTTTCAGTGATGCTCCGGCAGCCCTTCTGAGTCTCTCCGAGACACCTACCCAGGGCCGGCGAGCAGCCTGTACAAGTATAACAGAGAAGCGCATCTACGACATCATACATGGTTGCACCATCACGATTGTTACCAGGTACCGTGCGCAGGGGGCTCTTTTTCTTACTGCTTTCTCTGGTCTGCCTCCACCTTGGGCAAGCACAGGCAGCACTTCAGATAGAGACAAGGTGGGACAACAAGGCCCCGCGCAGGGGTTCACCTTTCCTGCTCCTCATAGACGTTCACTGGACAGGTGCGGCTGACCGATTCGCTATCAGTACCCCTGAGTTGGATCTCCCAGAGGGCATATCACTTACACGGTTGTCATCTTCTACGTATTCAAGAGGCGAAGAGACATTTCTCACGTATACCGTGACGTTGCTTTCAGAGCAGGAAGGGACATTCGACCCTATTCCGATCTCCTTTGTGGTCTACGAAAGGGAGTCTTCTCAACCATCCACCATGGTGGTCAAGACCGATCCCTTGACCATACCCAAAGGGCCACGTACTACCATACCCATTCGATACCTTGTACCACTGGCATGTCTGGGAACTGCCTTTGCCATTGTCGCAGGAATATTGATTGTCAAACGACAGGCCAGAAAAAAAACCAGTTCAACCATGGAAGACCGACAACGCACAGGAGACCACCTCTGGCAGCTTCTGGATGAGGCCCATACGTATCTCATCCGGGGTGACTCCTTGTCCTTTCTCGAAACGCTCCTTACAATTGAGCACTATTTGCAGGAAAAAGAACCATCACTATCGTCTGAATTGGTTCCCCTGGTTGAAAAGAGTCGGTACGGAGGCTTTACGCCTGAACCGCAGGAGCTCGAAAGGATATACCGATCGTTCGCACGGAGGATCAACGAACAGTTTCCAAGGAAAAAGGACCATGTTGATGTACACTGACAGGGGCCGTACGACGAGCGCGGCAGGAGCATGAGCATCACCACTGTGGAGGTCGTTACGACATGGAAACAAGAGTGCAGGAAGTTACACGTGCGGTTCAAGAAAAAAGCGCGTTGGTGGCTGCAGTGTTCAAAGAAATGGAAAAGATCATTGTTGGCCAGCGCGAGATGATCGAGAGGCTCCTTATTGGCATCCTCGCCGATGGCCATATCCTCGTTGAAGGTGTCCCTGGTTTGGCAAAGACCACTGCAGTCAAGACAATGGCAAAGACGATCAACACACGATTCCAAAGAATTCAGTTCACCCCTGACCTTCTTCCTGCAGACCTCATAGGCACTCAGATCTATAGGCCTCGTGAAGGTGACTTTGTCGTCAAGAAGGGGCCTATCTTCAGCAACATTATCCTGGCCGACGAGATAAACAGGGCCCCGGCCAAGGTGCAAAGTGCCCTACTTGAGGCCATGCAGGAGCGACAGGTAACAATCGGCGAACAGACATTTCCACTGCAAGAACCATTTATGGTGATGGCTACCCAAAACCCCATTGAGCAGGAAGGGACCTATCCACTTCCTGAGGCCCAAGTAGACCGATTTATGCTCAAGCTCAAGATCAACTATCCGAACCGGAGTGAGGAACTGGCTATCATGAATGCACAAGCCAAGCGCCACAAACCAGAGGTCAACCACGTCATGAATCCTGAGGACATACTTGCAGCCCGGGAAGTGGTCGATGCCGTCTATGTGGACGAAAAGATCCAAGGCTATATAGTGGATATCGTGATGGCCACAAGAGAGCCCAAGGCATACGGATTGGATATCGGCCGCCTTGTGCAGTACGGTGCCTCGCCACGGGCCTCGATCTACCTCAACCAGGCAGCTAAGGCATATGCCTTCATTCAAGGAAGAGGATATGTAACTCCACAAGACGTCAAAACGGTAGGCCCAGACGTGCTACGTCACAGAATCATCCTCTCATACGAGGCTGAGGCAGAAGAACTCACCACCGATGACGTCATTGCAAAAATACTCGAACACATCGAAGTACCCTAGCCCCAGCAGGAGGCTCCCTGGACGTTGTTCTGCCATTGGATTAGATGGATGCAGGCAAAGGGGTACAAGGAAAGATGATCCCAGAAGACGTCCTGAAGAAGATCCATCTCATACACATCCACACCAACTATCTGGTGAACGATATTATGGCAGGGGAGTACGAGAGTGCCTTCCGCGGCCGGGGGATGGAATTCGAAGAAGTGAGAGAGTATCAGGCGGGGGATGATATTCGCGCCATTGACTGGAATGTGACAGCACGCATGGGAAGGCCGTTCGTCAAACTATTTCGAGAAGAACGTGAGCTGATCGTCATGCTCATGGTCGACGTAAGTTCCTCTCAACGATTCGGGTCGCATCATAAGCTCAAAAACGAGGTTGCAGCAGAAATCGCAGCGGTGCTGGCCTATGCAGCCATACGCAACAATGACAAGGTCGGCCTTATCCTCTTTACCGATAGAGTAGAAAAATACGTGCCACCCCAAAAAGGACGAGGTCATGTATGGCGTCTCATAAAGGAAATTATGCAATTTGTCCCCGAGCGTCGGATGACCGATATTGGCCAGGCACTCGATTACCTCGGGAGAGTGGTGCGACGGCGCTGCATATGCTTTCTCATCTCTGACTTTTTGGCCTCAGGCTTTGAAAGGGCCCTGCGGATCTCAAACAAACGGCATGATATGGTCGCTATTTCGCTTACCGATCCACGAGAGCGGGAATTACCAAAGGTCGGCTTTGTCGAGCTCGAGGATGCAGAGACCGGGCAGACCGTCCTGGTGGATACCCGTGATGCCGAGGTAAGGAAAACCTTTGCCCGTCTGGCAGCACAGGATGCGCTCGCCTTGGCCTCGGCATTCCGATCCATGAACATAGATCATGTGGCCCTGAGTACGGTTGGCTCATATATTGACCCACTCCTGGCTTTCTTCCGAACCAGAGAGAAAAGGCTCTAGCAGGTGAACCATCAGGAGCGACAGAGCTTCGTAGGACATCACACACAGTGAGTATGTGAAAAGGGCGATACACATGGTAGCGAGTGGATCATCACCAAAAATGATCTATACGTCAACACCACCACGTCCGTATACGAGATGGAGTTTTCGTGTGCTGCTGGTCTGTCTCGTGCTGCTGGTCGTGACCACGGTTTGTGTCCTTCTCTGGGTCACGGGCGTGCTTCCACCACGCACTGAATCCAAAAGGCAATTCGCAGGAGGCAGCGAATTTAGGAGAGAGCTTGCAGGGAAACTCCTGTCCGTGGGCCTTATAAACCAGGCTGTAGAGCAGTATCAACTCTACCTCAAAGAGAACGACCTTGCCCCGGCCACACGGGCTGATATTGCCTTTACCATCGGAAAACTTTGTGCAGAACAAGGCAGGTATGAAGATGCCTTGACCTGGCTCTACCAGGTTGAAATGCTCGATCCTACGACACCGCACAAGACCGAGGTTGCCTCAAAGATCGTCTCCTGTCTGGAGCGCTTGGGCAAGTATTCAGCTGCAGCGTACACGCTCGAAGCCCGCACCTCGTCCGGGTCCGACAAGCAAGAGGGTACAAGAGGCACGAAGGTGGTTGCAAAGATCGGCAACGACGTCATCACCCTCGAGGCAATCGATCGTGCTATCGACACCTTGCCTGAATGGATGAGAGAAACGCTCAAAGACCCTGCAAAGAAAGAAGAATTTGTTAGGCACTACGTTGCTGAGGAGCTCCTCTTTCGAAAAGCCCAGCGTCTGGAATATGACAAAGATCCGCAGGTACGCACACAGGCTGAAATGGCTTTACGTCAGATCATGATCCAAAAGGTCTTGGAAAAGGAGGTCAAGGACAAGATCAAGATCACAGACGATGATATAGCTCTATACCACAAGGCGAACCAAGATCGTTATACGGAAAAAGAGGCTGTTCGAGTGCAGGTCCTCAAAGTTGCGGATAAAGACAAGGCTGCTGTGGTAGATGCCCTTACAAAAAAAACCCGCTAGGAGGACCTGGCAAGGCAGTATTCGGTTGACGAACATGGCACACATAACGGAGGTGAGTATCCGGGATGGATCGAAAAAGGATCAGACCCGTTTAACACTGGCAGTCCTGAAGCCTTATGGAAAACGCTCTCAGAAACTAATACATCTGAGGTCACGCCTCCTGTTCAAGCAGACGCCCATTGGTACTTTTTCAAGATCATTGATAGGAGGGCTGAACGGACGCTCCCATTTGAACAGGTAAAAGACCGAGTCAGACAGGATCTCTATCGGGAACGAGTGGAGACGACATACAAAGAATTGATCCGACAAACCTTGCAGGCATCAGACGTGGAGTTCTTTCCTGAACAGGTGAAGAGCGGACACGAAAAAAGGCAATCACCACAGGACAGCAGACAATGAATGCTCTTCTGAAGGCAACGGAACACCGAAAGAATAGGCGCATGGTACTGCTTGCCATATCCTCGGTGCTGATACGGGATGCCAGGTGGAGACGGCAGATGCATTGTCTGGGTCGCATTCCTCGGACAGACCGGTATCGTCTTAGGATCCGTAGAGAACTCTCCTGTCTTCTCACGGTGATCCTTGTCGTACCGCTCCTGCTCATCGGGATGTCGGCGTGCACGCGCCACACAGTCTCCACGACCACATCGCCTGAGGACACCAGGCCACCAGTGGAGCTACGAGCTGAGGTAGACAAAGCAGAGCTGAGCCCGGACGATACCGTGACCTTCACCGTCGTACTCGAGACCGACCCTGATCTCGATGTCTCCCTGCCTGAGATTGGCTCCCGCATAGAGGGGCTACGGATCGTAGAAGTGGCCGATGAGGGACCCCGCCTGGTTGATGGAAGAAAACGGCTCGAAAAGATCTTTCGACTCAAAGCAGATCTTGAAGGATCGTACATACTGCCTTCCTTGACCATCCCATACAAGGACGCCGAAGGCAAAGAACACACTGCTACAACAGGCCAGATCTTCATCAAGGTAACACATCCCGTATCAGAGATCTCAAAGGCGCAAGAACAAGGCCTGAGAGACATAAAACCTCTGGAGACCATAAGAAGGCCGCGGCCAAAGGCACTGATCGCTGTGCTTCTTTGTTCAGTCGCTGCTGTCGCACTCTTTGTGCTCGGACTCTTGTGGCACAGGAGACGCAAAAGAGACATGCAACGAGTTCTTTCTCCTGAGGAGTGTGCGCAGGCAGAACTTCAGGACCTTTTAGCAAGTGGGCTCCTTGAAGAAGGACGCCTTCGAGCATTTGTATTCCATCTCTCATTGCTCTTCAGGCGTTACCTTGAGAGGAAGTACGCTATCAGGGCAGTAGAGCATACTACCGAGGAAATCTTGAGAGACCTCCGAACCTCGGAGCTCATTGAAGAAGAAAAAAAAGGGCTCACGCGAGCTTTCCTCATGGAAATAGATCCGGTCAAATACAGGGGGGTCGAACCATCACTAGAAGAAGTACAGGGCTGGGTGAGCCGTCTGGAATCCTTTATCCAGGTGCCAGCCTCGCCAATCCACGGTGAAGCCATGGAGGAGGCCGCCTGATATGAATTTCCGGTTTGAAGATCCTTGGGTGCTCGGTCTGTCAGTCTTGCTTGTTCCCCTTATTGCGAGCTTTGTTCGCCGCACCGGGAGTGCCACCATACAGTTCTCCTCTGTGGTGCATCTTGCCAAGCTTCCAGGACGTCCTTCTTCTGCCGCGCGAATGAGCCTTATCGTACTAAGAAGTGTAGGGATACTGCTGCTGCTCCTTGCCTTGGCAAGACCACAAACCGGACGAACAGAGACTGAAATTGTGAGCCAAGGTGTCGACATTGTGCTCTGTCTGGATACCTCTGGCAGTATGAGGGCATTGGATTTTCAACTCGACGGAAAACGTGTGGACAGACTCGCTGTGGTCAAGAAAGTGGTCGGAGAGTTCATCAAGCGGCGCAAAAACGACCGCATCGGCATGGTCGTGTTCGGCGAGTACGCATTCACCCAGTGTCCGCTCACGCTCGACTATGGGGTCCTCTTGAGCTTTCTCGATCGGCTGGAAATAGGTATGGCAGGCGATACAACGGCCTTGGGCTCTGGACTCGCAACTGGTGTCAAGCGGCTCAAGGACCTCGATGCAAAAAGCAAGATCATCATCCTCCTTACTGACGGCAGACACAATGCCGGAAAAATAACCCCGCAGACTGCAACAGAACTTGCAAAGACGTACGGCATCAAGGTGTATACGATAGGAGTAGGGAGCGAGGGTGAGTCACCGTTCCTTGTCGATACGCTGTTTGGAAAACGTTACGTCTACCAGAAGGTCGACCTCGACGAAGACACCTTGCGTGCCATTGCCCACCAAACAGGCGGTAGTTACTTTCGTGCTACTGACACGGCATCCCTCGAAGATATATACCGACAAATCGACGCCATGGAAAGAACCGAGACAAAGATCAAGGAGTACGGAGAGTACAATGAACGCTTTCACGGGTTCGCACTAGCCGGCCTCAGTCTTATGCTCGTCGAGTTTGTTCTGGCAACGACGCGATTCCGTAAAATACCGTAAGGAGCGATCTGGTGAAGTTCGGCAATCTTGCGTATCTGTACCTTCTGTGGATTGTGCCAGCCATGATCATGCTGGCCATCTATTCCTTCCGTAAGAAGGCTCACAGCATGAGGATCTTCTGCGGTCCAGATCTGGCCCCCCGTCTGACCGACCACCTCTCGAGACGCCAGCCAATTATCAAGACGATCCTTTTGATCCTCGGCGTCCTTGCCATCATAGTAGCACTGCTACAGCCACGCTGGGGATTCCACTGGGAAGAGATTACCAGAAAAGGCGTAGACATTATCGTCGCACTTGATGTCTCTGAAAGCATGCGCGCCCAAGATGTAAGTCCCAACAGGCTCGAACGTGCCAAACGAGAGATTACCGACCTCCTGGAGGTCCTAAAAGGCGACAGGGTTGGTCTTGTTGCGTTCGCAGGGGTGAGCTTTCTCCAGTGTCCCCTCACATTGGACTATGGTGCATTCAAGATCTTTCTCGACTACCTGGACACCGACCTCATTCCTGTCCAGGGTACAGCACTGGCAGAGGCAATCAAGACTGCGCTCAAGGCCTTTGTGCCGGGCAGACGCGCTTCACGGGTACTCATCCTCATTACCGACGGAGAAGACCATGAAGGAAATGCCGAGGCTGCTGCTGAGGAAGCAAAAGCCAATGGTGTAACCATCTTCACCGTCGGAATCGGCTCAGAGGCCGGTGCCCCGATTCCGTTGCAGGATGGTTCAGGAGGGTTTAAAAAGGACCGAGAGGGAAATGTCGTGTTAACCAAACTGGATGAGACCATACTTCAAAAGATCGCCCTCGCAACAGGAGGCCGCTATATCCGATCTATTACTGGCCACATGGATTTACGACAAGTATATGAAGACCAGATAGCTGGCAAGATGGAAGCCACAGAGCTCGCAACGACAATGACGAGAAAATGGGAAGAACGATTTCAGTGGTTCCTCGCCATCGGGATCGTCGCATTTCTCCTTGAGGGCTTGCTTCCCGAAAAGAAAGGCGCCCTGCGCATGTTCCGTTGGCAGTGGCGTCGTACAAGGGCTTCCAGGACACCGGTCGCGCTGTTAGGAATTGCTCTATGGGCAATCGCCTTTGGAACCTCAGAAGCGGGGGCTGATACCCTCTCCAAAAAGATTCGTACAGCAGAGTCGCTTTACAATAGCAAAAAGTATGACGAGGCACTTCAGCAATTCCTTGATGCACAGGTGGAGCTGCCAAACGATCCTGCCCTGAGATTCAATGTCGGCAACACGTACTATAAGATGAACAACTACCAAGAAGCCGAGAAGGCATTCTCTGCATGCACCGCCCTGCACGTCGATCCCGCTCTGCAGCAAAAGGCCTTCTATAATTTGGGTAACTGTGCGTACAAACAGGGCAAGCTCGAAGCAGCTGTAGCCTATTTTCAGAAGGCTGTCGAGCTCGATCCTCAGGACACAGACGCCAAGGCAAATCTCGAGTTCGTGCGGCAAGAGATAAGAAAAAGGATACACGATGCACAAGAGCGTCAGAAGCAACAGGAATCAGGACAAGAAGAAAAGCAGGCCCCCCCACAGGGACCATCTTGTCCCTCTCCACAGCCCCAACCTGAGCATAAGGAGCAGCAAGCACAGCATGAGGCAGATAGCGCAGCGGAATCTGATACCGAAGAAGGTCGTGCTGAACGCTCCAGTCAGCGCCATGAACCTTCCGCCAGTCCGGATGAAGCAACACAGCAAGGAGCGTCCAACGCCATGCAGGCACAGCAGGCCCGCAGCTTAACGCCAGAAGAAGCTCAACGGTGGCTGAGTACATTGAGTGAAGATCAAAAAGATATGATGCGACGCCAGGCCCAAAGGATCTTTGGAACCAAGGTACCGCCCCGGAACGATTGGTAAACGGTGTAGGCATTCTGACATGCGGTCTACTGGAGTACGTGCGGTTTCATCAGTACGCAGAGTGCAACTTCGTATGCTGCTCGCAACCTCTGTGTGCCTTGTAGTTTTCTATTTAGTTGTACCCCGTGCCGTAGGGGCGTCCGCAGCAGTTGATCTGCAAGCTACGGTTGATAAGACCGAGGCATCCCTCGAGGACCAGATACTCCTTCAGGTGAGCGTCTCAGGAATAAGGGGCCTTGATCAACGACCTACGCTTCCCCCACTGCCCGATTTCCTCGTGGAGGAGGGTGGCACGTCTACACGAACCGAGATTGTCAATGGAAGGATCCATTCATCTGTCGATTTCACCTACACATTGACACCTCGCCGGCCCGGGCGGTTCACCATCGGACCGGTTACCCTCAGTATCAAGGGAGAGCACTACCAGAGCACACCGATCGTGGTTACCATTCACTCACCTGAAAAAGCTCCAGCAGACAGAGAAGGCTCTGCTGCGTACATCACCCATGACGCGGACATAGCTGATCCGTACGTGAATCAGCAAGTGACCTATACCTTTCGGTTCTTTACACGGTTGCAGACCGTAGAGGCCCAGCTTCAAGCACCGTCCTTTGATGGCTTTTGGGTTGAGGACCTAGGCAAGGAACGGCAGTACACCCGGATAATAAATGGTGTGCAGTATTCGGTCACAGAGATCAAGAAAGCGTTGTTCCCGACGAGACCAGGTACGTTGACTATCGGGGAAAGTATTCTAACCGCCAAATTCCTGGTACCTCGAAAGCGGAGCCAACGATTTACGTCACCCTTTGACGACCCTTTTTTCAATAGCCCACTGTTTGGAGCGCAGGAAGCAGTAACAAGGGTCCTGCGTGCAGAGCCCCTCACGGTCAGTGTACGGCCCCTGCCTACGGAAGGAAAACCGAGTACCTACCAGGGACTGGTCGGAACATTCGACGTAGAGGCAGTATTAGGGCAATCATCGGTAAAAGTCGGTGATTCTACAACGCTCACCATCACGGTACGCGGAAGAGGCAACCTAAGGGACCTTGCAGACGTTCTGACTGATGACCTCCCCCAGGTACGTATCTATCCAGACAACCCCACCTTTGAGATCAGATCGATCGACGATATGGTGGAAGGCACGAAAACGTTCAAAAAGGCCCTGGTTCCTCTCCAGGAAGGTCTTGTCGAGATCCCGCCGATCGAGGTCCCCTATTTCGATGCCTCCTCTGGCACTTACAAGGTAGCACGTGCCCGACCCTTATCGCTTTCTGTGACTGGGTCGCCTGACAAGGAGATTGCACACTCGCCTGCTACATCAGCTCCTGAAGTCCACAAGATCGAGGTACGGTCCATTGGAGATGACATCCTGCCCATACACGATGCCATCTCAGCAGTCTCTTCAAACGCACGAGCATCATCTGATATGGCCATCGGCCTAGGACTCCTGGCTACCCCTCCTGTTGTATTTTTCGTCACGAGAGGTCTCAAACAAAGGAGGCATCGGCTCAGCACAGACCGCTCCTACGCGCGGCGGAAAGAGGCCCTACGAAATGCGCGCAGGGCATTAGCCAGTGCAAAAAGACTACTGCCCGATCTCGGCCAACAAGAGTTCTTCCGAGAGCTTTCCCGCTGCCTCAAGGACTTCATAGGTGACAAAATAAATCTCTCGACACGTGCGATGACTCCTATGGAAATAGAGGAACGATTAAAGGCCGCAGGGATCGACCCACAGGTGCGTGCATCGGTCCGAAACGTGCTCGAAGAACTCGAATACTGTCAGTATGTAGCACCACAAACAACGGTGAAAGAACGAGAGGTCCAATTCAGGAAAACTAAGCATCTTCTGCGAAAGCTCGAAAAGAGTCTCTGACTAACGGATAACACGAGAGCGGAAAACGGTCGTCGTGCAAAGAGCAAACAGACAGTTGATGGTGCTGCTGGTGCTTCTTCTCTGGCCTTTCTCAACCTGGGGCCAGTCTACAGAGGATGGCAAGCCACACCTGCAGCATAAGGAGACTCCCGCGCCGACCCACACCAATCCATCCACAGCGGACATTACTGGCCTGTTTATTACTGCCAACCAGTCATACCATGAGGGCAACTACGAAATGGCGGCCCGCATGTATGAAGAGATCATCACCAGTGGACACTTGAACGGCACCGTCTTCTATAATCTTGGCAATTCCTATGTGCGTACCAACCAGATTGGAAAAGCCATTTCTGCATATCAAAAGGCCCTGCTCCTCCTCCCAAGAGACGAGGATTGCAAGGCAAACCTTCGCTATGTACGGGCCCGTACGGTCGATAAGATTGAGGGAGGTGACGACACACCGCTGTGGCATACGCTGGCCTTTTGGTATGTGACATTGAACTATCGTGAACTCGCACTGTGTTTTCTCGTCGTCCACGCCATATGCTGGCTTGCCGCCCTTGTACGACTGTACTACAGGAGGGAGTGGCTTGGATGGGTACTGACTATCTCGTTAGTGATAAGTCTCACGATGGGTGTTTCAGCAGTGCTCAAGTACCGTGCTACACGCTACAATCCATTGGCCGTCGTTATTGCCAAGGAGGTTTCTGTTCGCTCAGGCTGTGGCGAGCGCGACACGGTCCTGTTCATGCTTCACGAGGGCACTGAACTCAAGATCATAGGAGAGGAAACACACTGGTACAAGATCAAGCTTCCCGACGGCAGAAAAGGCTGGCTCAAAAAAGACTATGTCGACAGGATTGCGCTTCCCATATAAGGCCAGTACGCTTTACACCATTCCATACGTTCACCGATTTGCACAAAAAGCGCCCCCGCACCCGCAGCCCTGATCATGTCTGGGCGGTATAAGGATATATGCCTCTCATCTGCATGGCTGCGACAATCAGACTCACCATCTGATCCATTGTAAACCGGCTCTCATTGATAATTATGTCGTAGAGATCAGGATCAGCCACATCACGACCGAACAATTCCATGGTAAACCGCTCTCTCTCTTTGTCTATGATGCGTACCCTTTTGTCAGCTTCTTCGTGAGAGATTTCATACAGCTCGGCTACGTGGTGCGTCCGCCACTCTGCAGGGGCCACCACTCGGACGTGAAATCCTGATGCAGCCCCAGCCCCAATAATACTACCCCCCCTGCCAATAATGATGCTGTGGCCTTTCTCGCATAAGCCACGCACCGTATGTACCATTTTGTGCACAATAGTGTCTTTGGTAGGTCTCTTTTTGAAACAGGTATCGAGGTATTCGGTAAGTCGAGCCCTTGAGTGCTCTGTCAAAAGTTCGATCAGTCTCTGGCTTATGTGCAAATCATCTGCAATCCGCTCGACAATCTCTCTGTCGTAGACTGTCCATAAGGGATCAGAAGGCCCCCTATGCTCGTTGAGACGACCGGCCAGCCGCATGCCCAGCTCAAGGGCCATGCATCCGTATTGGCGGCTTATGGTGACAAACGGTCGAGGGGCCTCCCCTGGAGATCGCTGTCGGATCTCCTTTTCCCACTGACTGACCACAGCCGCAATGTACTGGTCCCGCTCTTTCTGACTCCGTACGTGAACAACACCAATCCCTCCTAATGGTTTTTCCTTCGCAACCATGCTCCATCTCCTCACTCGCGCTGTCTTTGCCCCATTATAGCCTCGAGTCAGCTGTTGTGGTCGTGTGTATACTAAAACAAAAGGACCTTCAGATACAACAAATCACATGCAGAAAGAGATAAGGAGATCGAACCGCTTCGAGGCCGCCATGTGTATATGTCCTGTAGTAACTCATCGCCCCCCGTCGTTGCAGCCCTACCACACTGCTTTCCATTGCGCGAAGTCGCAACTCGGCTGTCCACATGGTATCCATGAACAGGTGGCACATATAAAGTCAGAGCCACAGGCACACTCTCTTCAGCCAGATCTAGGCAAGCTGCACCTATGTGGCATGAAATGTGCACAAATTGCTCGTACTAAGGCCCCCTGCAAGCACGGACATGACAACTCCTTGCTTCGGTCAGGCAAGAACATACGCAACACCGGATACGACCAAGCGTAGCATGCGTGTTCAGCAAGCCTCTGCATATGCTGCGTTTTCCTATTGCATTCCATCACGGTTTTTAGGTATAAAGTACGAAATTTTCCTCGACCCTAGCCCATAGGTTGCATGATGCCATGAAACCAACGAGGAGAATAGCTAATGAAAATGACTCGTATAATGGAGATTGTGTGTTCGCTCTTCATCGCAGCGTGGTTTGTGAGTGGATGTGCCTTCTTCAAATCATCGGCAACAGCGCCGCCACAGTCCGTCTCTTCAACTGACGATATGCTTCAGGCCGAAGAACCCGGTCCGCAGGAGCATTCCGGTGCTCTGACACCTGTGGATGTTGAAACGGCCCAGAACGTCCCCCATTATGCATTCCAGGGTATTTCTCGAACAAAGCCGCAGCCGAGATTAATGAGCCAGACCGTACCACTGAAAACACCGCAACTTGTAGGAGATGATGAGGACTTCGAGGAACCTGAAGTAGCATTTGATGTACCTGTCGAGACGAACCAGAGCGTACTATCCTTTATCAAATACTTCCAGGGTCCCAAGAGGAACTGGATGATCAATAGCCTCAAGCGTGGAGGTCGCTATTTGCCTAAAATGCAATCGATCTTCAGAGAAGAAGGCCTGCCTGAGGACCTGGTGTACCTCGCATTGATCGAGAGCGGATTCAATCCATACGCGTGCTCGAGAGCAGGTGCAGTAGGCATCTGGCAATTCATTCCTTCAACTGGCGTACGCTACGGATTGCGGATTACACCATGGCTCGACGAGCGTCGAGATCCAGAGAAATCAACACGAGCAGCAGCTCGGTATCTCAAAGATCTCTACGCCCAGTTCGGCGACTGGTACCTTGCAGCAGCAGCGTACAACTGCGGTGAGAAGAATGTCGAGTACGCACTCCAGCGGTATTCGATCGACAATTATTGGCACCTGACAGAGCTGCCGGGATTTCCCACAGAAACAAAAGAGTACGTGCCAAAATACCTTGCTGCGATGATGATCGCCAAAGAGCCCCACAAGTACGGCCTGGGACGCATAGAGATGGACGACCCTCCCAACTACCATTTGGTAGAACTGCCAAAACCCACGCATATAAAAGCGGTGGCCCAGGTCTGCGATACAGAGCCGGAGGTGCTACTAACCCTCAATCCTGAATTGAAGCGTGCCTGTATACCCGAAGCTGGATACCGGCTCAAGGTACCTGCAGGGGTTGACTATTCTCTGCTCAAAGATCTTCCTGCCCTTGAGCCTGACAGGCCTCAGAATGTGTTCCGTACCCATAGGGTAACCAGGGGTGAAACCTTATCGAGTATTGCCAGACGCTATGGGACCAACGTGGAGTCGATTAGAAGAGCAAATAAGCTCGCACGCTCGTATCGATTGCGTGAAAAGGAGATCCTTGTCATCCCTGTGGCCTCTGGCAAGGCACGCGAGTCTCTTCCAGAAGCTACCCGTGTTGGGTATGCCACAAAGGCCTCAGGGCCTTCTCCATCGCTTAAGGACGCCCCACAGGTTGCCAAAGCCAGCCCCATAATCCATGAGGTGAAAAAGGGAGAGACGCTCTTTGGCATCAGCAAGACCTACGGAGTCGATGTAAACGCCGTAAAAACGTGGAATCCTCATTTAGCGAGCCTCCGCCTCCAGCCCGGCCAGAAACTCACGTTATGGGTGGACGCTGCCCCTACCACCACAGGACCTTCTTTGGGAAAAGGACAAGGTGCAGGATCACCTTCGACTTCAGGTGCTGGTAAGCAGCCTATTATACATACTGTACGAGCTCGAGAGACACTATGGAGTATTGCCAAACGCTATCAGGTCGCACTCGATGATCTTTTGGCATGGAATAATCTCAGCGCACGCACTTCTCTGCGCGTCGGCGATCAGCTTAAGGTCTATGTTCCGTTACAGGCAAATGCAAAACGAAACGAATCCCGTAGGACAGCACTCAAAGACTAGCTCACAATGACGCCCTGCCATCTGTTCAGGAGTGCATCCCAAGGCGGCCTATCCCCGGAGGACGAGCAATGAAACCTGTAAGGATATATTCGACCCCATCGTGCCCGTACTGCGCCAAGGCAAAGGAACTTCTCAGAGAGGAGAAGATCCCATATGAAGAAACAGATCTTAGCACTAACCCTGAACTGCGCGCAGCGCTCAGCGCTCGAACAGGCTGGAAGACGGTACCGATGATCTTTATCGGAGAACAGTTTGTCGGTGGATGTCAGGACTTGATAGACCTCAAGAATTCAGGAAGACTGTGGAAGCTCCTTGAGGAGAACGACCACCACAGAGGATACGAAACCTGAGTCTACTCGCTCCTCGAGGCACCTGCCCCTATCGACTTTTTCGAGGTGGAACCTATGGATTTCCAAGCAATGAAGGAAATGATCGAGGGCACCATACCGTGGGTCAAGGACAGTGGCTTGAAAGCAGAACTCCTTGAGGAGCGCCATGTGGTGTTGCGTCTCCCCAAAGAACGTCATCTGAACCATGTCGGTGTTGTGTACGCAGGCTCGCTGTTCATGTTAATGGAGATATCAGGGGCAGCACTGTTCGGCTGTACCTATCCAATGGGCAAGTATATCCCCATCAACAAGGAAATGAGCATCACATTCGTTAAGATGGGGACAACCGACATCATCTGTGAGCTGTCCATAACAGAGGAAAAAGCCAAGGAGATGATCAAGCCTATCGACGAAAAAGGAAAGGGCGAGTGGATCTTGGAAATGGATTGCAAGGACACTGAGGGCAACATAATTGCAACCTCTGTATGCCATTACTACATAAAGCGTTTTGGCTGAGCGCGCGTCCCACTCCACAAAAGATCGTTACCCCGATGACCCCTTCCTGGCTCATTGCAGCCCTACGGTAGCATACAGCTCGATCCAGGTTGCGCTGATGCCAAAGAGACATCCAGCTACGACCTCAGCAGGGGTGTGTTCACCGAGCCGTATCCTGCTCCATGCAGTAACAGCCATGATCACCAGAGACGGAACCACAGAAATAGTGCCGAACGAATACCAGGCAGCAACGCCAAGTGCAGCAAGTCCCACACAATGAAGACTTATTTTGAACCAGATCGAGATAAGGGCGCAGATGACACAATTTACCAGACCGAAACCAAGGAGTGCCAGGACCAAAGGACTTACATCCTCCGTCTGGTACAGGATCACTACCACCACCACAAAACATCCAAAGAGCACCGGAAACAGGTATTTTCTCTGGCGTCGATCAGAGATATGAAAGTTCCGTACGATGCCTTTGCGAAGCAGCACCAAGGTATAGACGAGCGGTACGCCGCACATAATCACAATAGAAAGGAAGGCAGGAAACAGATCAGATGTCCGAAGTCCGCCCTGCTCATGAAATGCTATGCCGAGCACCACCGGAACACCAATGAACAATGGATTGAACGCCACAGAGAAGGCACGCGCCCAGACCCGTCCGCGGTCCTTGCTCCATAGGTCGTTCTCGACGTGTTTTTCTGCCTCGCCCCCCATACGGATCTCTCTACGAACGCTCGGCAAAGAGCGTACTGATGGCCTGCTCAATAATCCCATGATCGATGTCTTCTAGGACCTCTACCCTTCCTATTGCCAGCGGCAGTACAAGTCTCGTCTTCCCGTGAATGAACTTCTTGTCATGCTTCATTGCTTCCCAGATCCTCTTGAACGAGACTCCTTTGATGACCACAGGAAGCCCTGCTTCACTGAGGAGATTGCGGACCCGTGCATATCCTCGTTCTGAAAATCTTCCCAGCAGTATCGCAATCCGCGCAGCACAAAGGATCCCGAGCCCCACGGCCTCACCGTGGCGATACCGCCGGTAGTCAGTCGCTGCCTCTAGTGCATGCCCCAGCGTATGGCCAAGGTTAAGCACCGTTCGAATTCCCTTGTGCTCTTTTTCGTCTTCCTCGACAATACGGGCTTTGATCCGACATGATCGATCGATGATGTGCAGCAGGGCATCCTGTCGGCGCTCCTGGATGGCAACGAGCCTTTTCTCGATATACGAAAACAGTCGTTCATCTTCGATTATTCCGTACTTGATAACCTCCACTAGACCTGAACGTACCTCACGATCAGGCAGGGTATACAATGAATCGAGGTCTATGACTACTGCAGCAGGTTGGTGAAACGCCCCAATAAGGTTCTTTCCTGCCGGATGGTTCACGCCTGTCTTTCCTCCCACGCTACTGTCGACCTGTGCAATCAACGTAGTTGGGATCTGGACATAGGGAATCCCCCTTCGATACGTTGCAGCGACAAAGCCTGCCAGATCGCCAACAACTCCACCCCCCAATGCCACAATGAACAGTCGACGCTGCATCCCGTCCTCGGCCTGTACAAGGCAGTCGAGTACCTGCTTCCATATCTCCAAGGACTTGCTTTCTTCACGAGCAGGAACTATCGAACGACCAAGGAGGGTATATCCTGAACGAGCAAGACCAGCTTCAAGGCGACGACCATAAAGCCGGTATACTGTCCGGTCGCTCACCATGTAATACTGCGTACCGAGCGGGCACCTTTCGAGGCATGCTCCGACCATTTCCAGCAATCCGGAGCCAATCATAATATCGTACCCTTTGCCAGCACTGACATGCACCTTGATCCGGTCGAATATGCCTCGCATCTTTCCGGCCGCAGGCCGTGCCGTCATTAGTTGCTTCTCACCCACACCCTGGTAGCTCGACCCCCTCTTCATCTCTAGAGCTCCTTTGTCTCCATAGCGTCAGCAACACGCTTGGTATGATGCACGATATCCAACAGCACGTATACCGTCTCCGAAGCTCCCAGAAGGATCGAAAATCCAAGTACGCTCCACAAAAGCCTCCATACACAGGCAGACACCTTTGTGCCAAAGCCCGGTTGGGTAAAAAGGGCAAGCACAGCAGAGCATGCGGCCAGGACTGCGACCACGTACGCACATACTCTGAGCGTCGCGGCAACTGCTTTGAAATCACTGTAACGATCCATCATGGCCATCCCCTTTCTCTCTAGCAAAAGAACTAGCACTCACGAAAGAATGTATACTTTTGGGTCACGCCCGTAAAGGCAGACGTGGCCCAGATCTCGGACCAGAGGTTTTTTTGCGTGCCGATTGACAGCCGCGGTCATCCTTTCTAGAGTACACAGTATGGGAACGGCGGCCATGCTCAGACTGGTGCAATGGTCGTCCTCCTGCTATTGGACTGCGACACAGTGGATGAGGGTGTCGGCATGCGTATAGTGGTGATATCTGATACCCATCTCGAGGCCCCTGAAGGACTCCCGTCACATGTCGTCAGCCAGATGGACCACGCTGACCTTGTCGTGCACTGCGGGGATTTTGTCGGAATCAAAATCCTAGAGTTCCTCAGAGACCGTTTCAACCTCAAAGCAGTTCAAGGCAATATGGACTCTGCCGAGGTATGTGCTGAACTGCCCCGCCAGTGCGTAGTGGAGGTCGGCAGTACTCGCGTGGGCATCATCCATGGATGGGGGGCTCCCTTTCGTCTGGCCCAGAGGGTTCTTAAGCAGCTTCCTCCTGTTGACATTCTACTTTTCGGCCATTCCCATGTGCCATTTCAGGAACAGATAGGTTCAACCTATGTATTCAACCCTGGAACGCTGTCTTCATTTGCGCTGAAGCTCAAAAGGACCTACGGCATAATCGAACTCCGAGATGGAGGCATTCACGGTACCATCTGTCCGGCATGAGACATAGCAGGCTAGCTTGAATACGGCATAGACATTTCCTCGATAACCGTCTCGCCAGTCGGTGAGCATAGGTACGGGACGCACGCGTGGTGGCATCCCATATGCAGCACAATAAACACAGGTCACCCCACAACCCTGATACCCGCACACTGCTTCTAAAAACAGCAGAGAAGATCTTTGCTGAAAAAGGCTACAACGGCGCTAGGGTAGCCGAGATCGCTGCACAGGCAGGTGTCGATAAACGGCTCATCTTCTACTATTTCCACTCAAAACAGGGACTGTATGCGCAGATCATGGAGGAATTTTTCAGAGAGGTGCAGCCGCTTCTGGGAGCATTTTTGAGGAAAAGCTCTGCACGGACCCAACGGGTGAAGCTCGAGACATTTCTGGAGAATATGACTGATTTTATTTGTCATCATAGAGATCCGATCCGCATCCTTTTTCGTGAGTTCCTCGACGGAGGCATCCTGCTGGACAGGCTGACCAGAGAGTATGTGCAGCCTATACTGGCGCTCTGGCAAAGTTACTACCCCAGCTTTTTCCACGATACCAGCGAAGAGTGCCGTGAGTCTGACCACATGCTGCTCAGCCTGAGTGGCATAAGCCTTTTCTATTTTCTTGTGGTCCCGCTCTTGGAGAAGATGTGGGGTGAGGATCCACTGTCAACAAGCCATATCCAGACAAGAAAAAGGATCGTGCATCGGCTGCTCAGTGCATTCGAATATTCCCGTCCGTGAGCTGTGACAGAATACGAACACAAGGTCATTGATCTCCGGGACAGGCGATGGTGTGGCACTGCAGCAGTAACTAGCCTCCTATCACTGCAGTTTTTATAAACTCGCCACACGTACATTCAGACCACGTGACGCGAGGAATTGCCTCGAGGATGAGCCGGATGACGTTTTGGGCATTCCGCTTCATGATCTCGAACACCATTTCGATTGTCACGTGCTCCTCGCTCTCATGCCAACAGTCGTAATCGGTGGACATCGCAACAGCGGCATAGCACAGTCCTGCCTCTCGTGCGAGTATGACCTCGGGCACGGTCGTCATATTGATCACATCGCAGCCCCAGCTTCTGAAGAGGTGTGATTCAGCCTTGGTCGAAAACCGTGGTCCCTCTATTGTCACAACGGTCCCGCGGCGGTGGTGCGAAATCCCCAATCGCTCGGCCACCTCTATAAGAACAGACCGCAACTTGAAACAAAAAGGCTCTGCCATAGGTATGTGACATACCTTGTCTTTGTCGTAGAACGTGCTCGGCCTCTTGGTTGTCCTGTCGATAAACTGATCCACAAACACGAGATGGCCTGGCTGAATCTCTTCTCTCAAGGAACCACAGGCAGTGGTGGCAATCACATGGGTGCAGCCAATGGACTTCAGGGCCCAGACATTGGCACGGAAATTGACCGCTGTAGGGTAGATCGTATGGTTTTTCCCGTGCCGCGCGAGAATCGCAACCTCAACCCCGTTAATAACGCCAGTGGTAACTGGACTGGAAGGTTCACCGTACGGCGTCGATAGCTTCACTTCCTGAGCATGGGTCAGGATCGCAGGATCATCGAGTCCTGAACCTCCGATAATACCGATCTTCACCATCGCGTTCCCCCTGTGCATACGTAGACTCTGTTCAGACCTATGCAACGACCAGCGGCTTCATAGGGTCAAGGATACTTAATGAGCGAAAAAACCTGGTGGGGGGCGAGTCTTTCTCTTCCTTTGAGCGACTCGAGTTCTACGAGAAAACAGCATTCCTCCACAATGCCACCCGAGGACTCAACAAGTGTAATCGCAGCTGATGCGGTCCCTCCTGTTGCAAGCAGGTCATCCACGATAAGTACTCGCTCGCCCTGAGACACCGAGTCAGCATGCATCTCTACCTCGTCGACGCCGTATTCGAGCGAATAAGAGGCCTTTATCGTCCTGTACGGAAGCTTACCAACCTTTCTCACCAGTATGAGCCCCAATCCCAATTTGTAGGCAAGGGCAGAGCCAATGACAAACCCTCGGGCATCGATTGCGAGAATGGCATCCAGCTTCTTGCCGGTGTACCGATGTCCGAGGAGATCAATGGTCTTTTGAAATGCAACCGCGTCTCTCAGCAAGGTAGTAATGTCGTAAAACAAAATGCCTTTCTTGGGAAAATCTGGAATCTCACGGATAGTCTTTCTCAAATCTTCCATCTCTTTCCTGCTCCTCCTTTAGATGCTTCCAGTAGCTTGCGCTGTTACGTTGGGTCATTACATAGAGGACCACTGTCGGAATGCCGCTTCAAAAGGCTCCCTGGCGATCCCCTTTTCCGATACTAGTGCAGATACATATCGGCTAGGAGTCACATCAAAGGCCGGGTTGTAGACCTTGATCGATTCTGGGGCCACTCTCTGGCCGGCCACACACGTTACCTCCTCAGCTGGTCTTTCCTCGATTGGGATTTCTTCGCCACTTGCCAAGGTCATGTCAATAGTGGAAGTTGGCGCAACAACATAGAATGGAATACCGTGCTCCTTGGCAGCAAGCGCAACTCCAAACGTACCTATCTTGTTCGCCACATCTCCATTCATTGCAATCCTGTCTGCACCCACCAGCACGCAGTCAATGAAACCTCTGTTCATTACCCAAGCTGCCGTGCTATCACAAATAAGGGTCACATCGATCCCATACTGGGCAAGTTCCCAGGCAGTCAGGCGGGCACCCTGCAGAAGGGGCCGCGTTTCATCTGCAAAGACCCGAATGGTTTTTCCTTGCTCCTTGGCAGCATAGATGACCCCGAGGGCCGTCCCATAGTCAGAAGTAGCAAGTCCACCTGTATGACAGTGGGTAAGGACTGTCATCCCGTCCTCCAGCAGCTCAGCACCATTGAGCCCCATCGTGCGGCATATCTGCCTGTCTTCCTCTCGAATCCTGACCGCCTCCTCCAAGAGACGCTTCCGAACCTCAGCAACCGACTCAGAGGTCCACGATGCAATGACCCGACGCATCCGGTCCAATGCCCAGGATAGATTCACTGCAGTGGGCCGTGTGCCAGCCAGCCGAGCCAAACGTGCCTCAAGCGCTGTAACAAACTCTTGTCGCGTTGAGGCTCTGATCTCATCAGCAGCCAATACCACCCCAAATGCTGCTGCAACCCCTATTGCAGGTGCTCCCCGAATGCGGAGCTTTTCTATCGCCTCAGCAAGTTCCTCCACGCTGGTGCATTCTCTGTACTCAACCTTTGACGGTAGGCACGTCTGGTCAACTATTTTGACTGCCCGGCCAGTCCATTGTATCGTTTCAATCATGAACACCCTCCTGCAGCATACGTGGCAAGCTACCTTTTCAAATAAGCACCATATCCTGCACACGGATGCATCTTGTTACATCCCTGCCTGCATGCACCCTCACACTCGCTTCCAGTCAACGTTCCCCTACCACATCGCTCGATCGGGTCCCTTATTTTATTCGTTTTTGTGGTGGTGATCCAGTCATGATGCCTTCTCATGCACAACACACAAGATCGCGGCTGCTATGGCTGGATATCATCAGAGGAATGTCGATCACCGTGATCGGCTTCTTCCATTTTTTTATTGCTTACGACAACGGTCGCTATCCCTGGCCCTTTACGGTGTCCTCACTGCCGTCTTTTGTCAGTCAGTGCCAGGGAACTACGCCACAGAAGGCACCTGGATGCCTGCTGGAGGGGATCCTAGCCTTGCTGTTCGAACGGGGACCCCACGCAGTTGCTGTTTTCATACTGGTGAGTGGATTCGCACTCACGTACTCCTGTGCCTCGCTCCAGGGTCCTCGCGATGGATGGCTTCGGTGGTATCGTGCGAGGTTCCTTCGACTTTTTCCCCTGTACTGGATCGCCCATTTCCTGTATCTGGTCTCGCCAATGATCCCCCGCACCGATCCTCTGGATTACCGCTTTTTCTTGAGTCTCCTTGGAAATAGGATCTACCCCATCGATCGTGTATTCTACTACTTTAACCCTGCCTGGTGGTTTTTCGGGATGCTTCTTGAATTCTATCTTGTCTTTCCAGTGCTCCTGTTCCTTCTCCGCAGATGGGGGCCGACAAGATTCCTCATTGCTGCAGGTCTCCTTACGCTTGCAAGTCGCTACCTGCTGGTCTTCGTACTACATGCCCATGGCAACTATGTGCAGGGAGGGTTCTTCGGGGCAAGGCTGTGGGAGTTCGCTTGTGGCATGGTCCTCGCAACTCTCTATCGCACCAAGAGCGATGTGGTAGCTCGCCACCTCTTTTCATGGCAGGTCTCTCTGATCGGATTGCTGATCTATACGTTGGGAACCTTGAGCTACCGGCCTACCATTACCTACATCGCAACAGACGCACTCATCGGTACAGGCTTATTTCTTTTCCTGGCGCCTATAAGCTCACGATTATCGACCCTCACGTTCCTGCGCGCTGTGTTTGGCTGGGCTGGGACGTACTCGTACAGCATCTACTTGTTTCACCAACCGTATATCATGTACTTCGGCGCTCGTTTTCAGCCACTCTCTATGGCTGCTTCTGTTGCATACGCGACAGGTATCTTCGCTGTGATTGCAGGTGCTTCAGGGCTCGTCGAGCGCACCATCAATCGGCTCATCCAGCGCCTATTCCATTAAGGATACGAGATCACAGGCTTTGCCCTGCCTCAACGACGACCTTCTTGTTGTGCTCGCATACGCACTTCTTTCAGAAGCCTTTCAGCATCAGGACGTTCCTTGACCACCCAATGGGCATAATCTCGAGGCCGTTCGCATTCGATAATCTTCTTGAGCTTGGCAACTGCCTCATCGAACCGTTTGTTTTTGGCATCTAACTGGGCCATAAAATAGTAAGGAATGAGATAGTCAGGATCTATCTCGATTGCGCGCCTGTACAAGGCCATAGCCTCTTGTTCATCTCCTCCGCCCAATGCCCTTGGAAACTCGGTGATAAATTGGGCCTTGGCCACCAATGCAGGAGGGTACGAGGGATCCAACTCGAGCGTCTTGTCTATCTCCCGCTTGATCGTCCGCACGTTCCATATTGAAAATAGCGTGCCTTTGAGCTGCGCAAGCGCACCCATATTTGCCATGTAGTAAAAGTGACCCTCCTTACCCTGAGGATGTACCTCGATGGCCTTCTTGCCATAGGCAAGCCCCTTTTCCCATGCTGCAATTTTTCTCTGTTTGTCTTCCGGACCGAGAATCTGTCCGTAGATCTGGAAGAATTCAGAGAGCCGCCAGAGGAGGTAGTATGCAGTAGGCTTCATTGCAAGAGCCTGCTCGTATAGTGCAATGGCCTGTTCGAACCGGCCTGGTGCTATATGGTAAGTACGGTAGTACTCATCTGCCTTGCGTATAAGATCCTCTACCTCCTGGCCGGCTACAGATGAGCAAAGCAGAACAACAATAAGTAGCACAGCCGAATACGATGCTTCCCTCCTGAACATACCAGCACGCTCCCTTCCCTAGGTTTGAAATAAAGCTATCATAGCATACAATTTACCCATACACGGTAACGTAGAAGAAAGACTAATGAGGGAGAAACGACCATGCCTGACATAGAAGACCTAAAGGAGGCCAAACAGTACTTTCTGGAGATACCGCCGAGATCAGAACCATTCTTTTTGAAGGGATCGCAACACCTCGACTGGGGCATGCAAAATCGACTGGCACGGATCTTTAACCCGACCACAGGTCGAACAGTAATGCTGGCTATTGACCACGGGTACTTTCAGGGACCCACCACTGGTCTGGAACGTATCGATGTCACCATCCTTCCGCTGCTTCCTTACGCAGATACCCTGATGCTAACCAGAGGTATCCTGCGTGCGCAGATCCCTCCGACGTACACCAAAGCAGTGGTGCTGAGAGCCAGTGGTGGTCCAAGCATCCTCAAAGAACTCTCCAATGAGCAAATCGCACTCGATATAGAGGACGCCATTCGCCTCAACGCTGCAGCCCTGGCTGTGCAGGTCTTTATCGGGGGCGAATATGAAACGCAATCGGTCAGTAACATGACGCGGCTCGTCGACTTAGGCACACGTTACGGGATTCCTGTATTGGCCGTTACTGCGGTCGGTAAAGAGATGGCGAGAGATGCTCGCTATTTTCGTTTGGCGTGCAGGATATGTGCTGAGTTGGGAGCACAGTACATCAAGTCCTATTTTGTACCAGAAGGATTCGAAACCGTGGTTGCCTCTTGTCCTGTACCCATCGTGATGGCGGGAGGGAAAAAGATACCAGAACTCGATGCGCTCACTATGGCCTATAATGCAGTCAGTCAAGGGGCAGCAGGGGTAGACATGGGCCGCAATATCTTCCAAGCCGAAGACCCTGTGGCGATGATCCAGGCAGTCTCTAAAGTTGTGCACGAAATGATGAAACCAAAAGAGGCCTATGAGTTCTACAAGACCCTACGACATCGATCTATGTAGTCAGTACAGGAGCAGGCATTTTCAGGGATCCTCCTCTATCCTACCGGAGTTGGTATGACCAAGGCACCAGAAACCCGACCGAAGCAAGGTCCAGGTCGCAAGCACCACGTCACCACACTCACGTCACGTGCTTCCTCCATGGATGTGACCCAACGGGTAGGACACCTCAAGAAGGCATTGGCATCAGCTGCATGGCATATTCATAGTGTACTGTTCGGAGCAGGCCGAACTCCCCTGCGCCCCTTTACGCTCACCGTAAAGGTCGTTGTTCATCCTGGGAGCAGATGGATGATTTCTGCAGAGCCTTCACTCGAGGAGCAGATCAGTTCTGCGGTCAAGGATATGGTCTCGCAACTTGATGTATACCGGTCTGGCCGGATGTATTGTTACCGCTGCGAAAGCTCGAACTGCCCACACAGCGTACCCAGCACTCCTACCAGCGTCTTTAGCGGCTACGCACCTACGGGAGTACCGGAGTGGCACGACTTCTTGCAGGTGCTCCTCACATTACACCA
>FWPV01002298.1_pt1 | contig 47541 bp, 46 predicted proteins | sample 2228371 | NCBI WGS metagenome assembly FWPV01 (sample SAMEA103939776, study PRJEB20133) | metagenome | reverse complement strand
CAAATAGACCTGGAAGAATCAACGCGTCCGTTGCGTTTTTCTGTCTTCGCAGCCCCGTCCGTTGACCCGTCTGCTTCCCAGTCCGCATCTGTCCGTTTGTCTGCTTCCGAGTCCGTTGACCCGTCTGCTTCCCAGTCCGTTGACCCGTCCGCTTCTGTCCGTTTGTCTGCTTCCCCGTCCGTTGACCCGTCTGCTTCCGAGTCCGTTGACCCGTCCGCTTCTGTCCGTTTGTCTGCTTCCCAGTCCGTTGACCCGTCCGCTTCCGTATCTGCTTACGCCGCTTCGGGCGTGGACATAGACGCAGGCAACCGCGCGGTGGCGCTGATGAAAGATGCCGTCAAGGCAACCTATACCCCCGCCGTGTTGGCCGGGATTGGCGCGTTTGGCGGCTTGTTCGACGCCTCGGCATTGAAAGCGATGCAAAACCCGGTGTTGGTGGCTTCGACAGATGGCGTTGGTACGAAAGTCAAACTGGCGGCCGCGGTGGGGGGCTTTAGGGGCATTGGGCACGATATTGTCAACCACTGCATTGATGACATCCTTGTGCAGGGCGCGCGTCCGCTCTTTTTTATGGATTATTTCGCCACTGCAAAATTGAACCCGCAGCAAACCGCCGAGGTAGTCACCGGCATCGCCGAGGCCTGCCGCGTGGCGGGCATGGCCTTGCTGGGCGGCGAGACGGCCGAAATGCCCGGCGTGTACCAGCCCGGTGAGTTCGATGTGGCCGGGACGATTGTGGGCGTGCTGGAGCGTGACCAGATGCTGCCGCGCACGGGCGCGCTGAAAGCGGGTGATGTGCTGATTGGACTGCGCTCGTCGGGCCCGCACACCAACGGGTACTCGCTCATCCGCAAGGTGTTTGTGGATACCCCGCTGGATACCGTTTTTCCAGAAATTGGCGCGCCCCTGTCCGATGCGCTGCTTGCGCCGCATCGCTCCTATTTCAATGTGTTGTATCCGCATCTGGAGCTGGTCAAAGCCCTGGCGCACCTGACCGGCGGCGGGTTCATCGAGAACATTCCGCGCGTGCTGCCGAATCATCTGGACGCGGTCATCCGGCTGGGGTCGTGGCCGGTTCCCGCGCTCTGGCAGGTGATTCAGCAAAAGGGCAACATCGCCACCGAGGAGATGTACCGCGTCTTCAACATGGGCATTGGTATGGTGGCCATTGTGGACAAAGCAGATGTTGATGCTTTTCAGCAGGCGCTTGCCGAGCAGACCTATGTGATTGGTGAGCTGGCGGCGGGTGAGGGCAAGGTGCAATTGCAATAAAAAAAAGCCTGGCGGGGTGTCCCGTCAGGCTGTGTTCTTTTACAATGACATCACGCTATCCATCGCTGCGCCCAGGCGTTTGACGATCTCGTCCACCTCGTCTTCGGTGATGACCAGCGGCGGCGAGAAGGCCAGCGTCGCCCCCAGCGGGCGCGAACGCAGTCCACGGGCCTGTGCGGCTTTGAAGATTTTCATCGCCATGGCCGGGTCGGCGGCTTTGCTTTCTTTATCCGCGACAATCTCTACGCCGCACACCAGACCCAGGCCGCGCACGTCGCCCACAAACGGGAACTCGCGCAGGGTTTGCAGTCCGTCCAGCAGGCGTTTGCCCAGGCTGCGGGCGCGGGCCGGGAAATCCTCCCGCTCCATAATTTCCAGGTTTTTCAGCCCCACTGCGCAGGCCATGGCGTGACCCGAGTAGGTGTAGCCGTGCATAAAGGCTTCGCTTTCTGCGGAAGTCTCGATGGCGTCGCGGATTTCATCTGAAATCTGGATGCCGCCCAGGGGTGCGTAGCCGCTGGTGATGGCTTTGGCGAACGAGAGGATGTCGGGTTTGACGCCCCAGTGCTTGAGCGCGAACCACTCGCCGGTGCGCCCAAAACCGGTAATGACTTCATCCGCGATGAAAAGGATGTCGTATCGGTCGCAAATCTGGCGCACCAGCGGGAAGTAATCATCGGGCGGGACGATGACGCCGCCCACGCCCATCACTGGCTCGGCGATGAAGGCTGCAATGGTATCCGCGCCCTCGCGCAAAATGGCTTCTTCCAGCGCGCGCGCCGCCGCCTGCCCCACCGTTTCACCGGGTTTGATTTCGCCCTCGTAGCGATACGGGTTTGGCGCCGGGACGTGGACGATGCCCTCTGGCGCGGGGCCGAACATGCTGTGGTACTTTTCCAACCCGGTGACGAAAGTAGAGAACAGCGTCACGCCGTGATACGCGCCCTTACGCGCAATGATTTTTGTCTTGCCTGGTTTGCCTTTGCGCTTCCAGTAGTAGCGCGCGGCCTTAAACGCCGAGTCGTTAGACTCGGAGCCGCCAGAGGTGAAGTGCGTGGTATTCAGCCCCGCATAGGCGAACCCGGCCAGTTTTTCGGCCAGCCGAATGGAGGGCAGGTTGGTCATGCCCGAAAAGTTGGAGGTGAACGCCAGGTCTTTCATCTGCTCGTAGGCGGCTTTGGCCAACTCTTCGTTGCCATAACCGGCGTTCACGTTCCACAGCCCGGCCATGCCGTCCAAGATCTTTTGCCCATCTACGGTGTAAAGCCACACGCCCTCACCGCGCTCGATCACCAGCGGGTCAGCGTGTGACTTGGGGTGATACACCGGATGCAGTTGCTTGCGGTCACGTTCGACCCAGTTTGCGTAATCTTGTTTGCTCATAGCGCCTCCGCGTGAATGTGGAATTCTTTTTTGCTTGAAACCAACCGCCGATGAAAGAGATGAACGCAGATTTCCAAATCGAAGAAGGAAAAACCATCCTTTCCATCCCTTTTATCTGTGGTTTGAATGCAGTGTGAAATGTTTTCAAGTGTGGAATTCTTTTTTGCTCGAAACCAACCGCCGATGAAAGAGATGAACGTTGATTTCCAATTTGAAAAAGGAAAAACTATCCTTTCCATCCCTTTTATCTGTGGTTTGAATGCGGTGTGAATTGTTCTCAAATGATTATAACCTCTGGCTCATTGAAAGGAATCGAAATGAAAGAACTCACCCTCCGTTACGGCATGAACCCCCAACAAGCCCCAGCCCGCGTGTTCATGTCCAATGGCGCCGACCTGCCCATCAGCGTGCTGGGCGGCGCGCCGGGCTACATCAACCTGCTAGATGCGCTCAATGCCTGGCAACTGGTGCGCGAACTGAAACAGGCCACCGGTCTGCCCGCCGCGGCCTCGTTCAAGCACGTCAGCCCGGCCGGGGCGGCCATTGCCACACCGCTCACTGATGTGCTGCGCAAAGCCTATTTTGTAGATGACGCCGAACTTTCACCCCTGGCCACCGCCTACGCCCGCGCGCGCGGCGCCGACCGCCTGTGCTCGTTTGGCGATTTTATCGCCCTTTCCGATACGGTGGATGTGCCCACCGCCCGCCTGATTGCCCGCGAAGTTTCGGATGGCGTCATCGCCCCCGCCTACGAACCCGAGGCGCTCGACATCCTCAAAGCCAAAAAACAGGGCAAATACGCGGTAATTCAAATTGACCCGAACTACCAGCCCCAACTCAGCGAGCGCCGCGAGGTGTTTGGCGTCACTTTTGAGCAGCGCCGTCACGACCGGCAGGTATCCGAAGCCGATTTTGCCAACATCGTCACCCAAAACCGTCACCTGCCCGCCGACGCCCTGCGCGACCTGATGATTGCCTGGATTACGCTCAAATACACCCAGTCCAACTCGGTCTGTTTCGTCAAGGATGGTCAGGCCATTGGCGTTGGGGCGGGGCAGCAATCGCGCGTGCATTGCGTGCGCCTGGCCGGGCACAAAGCGGATTTGTGGTACTTGCGCCAGCACCCGGCCGTGCTTGCGCTGCCTTTCCGTCCGGGTGTCAAGCGTCCCGACCGTGACAACGCCATAGACCAGTTCCTGCGCGATGACGTCACCCCCAACGAAAAATCTGGCTGGGGCGAAATCTTCACCCACAGTCCGGCACAACTCACCCCGCAGGAAAAACGCGCCTGGCTCGACACCCTCACCGATGTCGCCCTCGGCTCAGACGCCTTCTTCCCCTTCTCCGACAGCATTCACCGCGCCGCCCAGAGCGGCGTCCGCTATGTGTTGCAGCCCGGCGGCTCCGCCCGCGACGCCGACGTAATCGCCGCCGCCGACCATTACGGCATGACGATGGTCTTCAGCGGCGTGCGCTTGTTCCACCATTAGCCACATGTGTCATTGCGAGCCGCGTCGCAACGAAGCAATCGCCGCAAGGCGAGAGATCGCCACGTCGCTGCGCTCCTCGCGATGACACGAAAAGGTTCGGAAAATGTCCGTTAAATTAGTCGTCCTCATCTCTGGTAATGGCTCCAACCTCCAGGCCATTCTCGACGCCTGTGCGCGGAACGAACTACCCGCCAGCGTGGTCGCCGTTATCTCGAACAAAGCCGAAGCCTATGGCCTCACCCGCGCCCAAAAGGCGGGCGTACCGGCTATTCACTTTCCCAAACGCCCCGACGAAGACCGCCGCGACTACGACGCCCGCCTCGCCGCAGAAGTCGCCCGCTACCAGCCAGATTATGTCATCCTGGCCGGTTGGATGCGTCTGCTTTCCAACAACTTCCTCTCGCATTTCCCGAACCGCGTCATCAACCTGCACCCGGCCCTGCCCGGCGCATTCCCCGGCACGCACGCCATCGAGCGCGCCTACCAGGCCTGGCAGCGCGGCGAGATCGATCGCAGCGGCGTGATGGTGCACCTCGTCCCCGACGAAGGCGTGGATGATGGCCCCGTGCTGTCCACGCAGGAGATATTTTTTCAGCCGGGCGAATCGCTGGAGGAGTTCGAGAAGCGCGTGCATGAAGTGGAGCATCAATTGCTTGTGCAAACGCTCAAAAACATTTTCACCGCAAAGGACACGAAGTAACACAAAGATTTTTGGTTATACCGTGAACCAATCAAAAGGAGAACCTATGCCCATCGCCATTCTTTCTGTCCACAACAAAACCGGCCTGCTCAACTTCGCCAAAGGCCTGGCCGACCTGGGCTGGACGCTGCTCGCTTCGGGCGGCACGGCCAAACTGCTGCGCGAGAACGGATTGCAGGTGACCGAAGTAGCCGATTACACCAAATCGCCCGAAATTTTGGGCGGGCGCGTAAAAACCCTGCACCCGGCCATCCACGGCGGGCTGCTGGCGCGCCCCACCGAAGCCGACCATCAGCAGCTGCGCGACCTAGGCTGGGATTACATTGACCTCGTTGCCGTCAATCTCTACCCGTTCGAGGAGACCATCGCCAAGCCGGGCGTGAGCTACGCCGAAGTGATCGAGAACATTGACATCGGCGGGGTCACGCTCATCCGCGCGGCGGCCAAAAACCACGAGCGCGTCACCCTGGTCTGCGACCCGGCTGATTACGCTGCCGTGCTGGCAGAACTGCAGGCGGGCGGCGTCTCTGCCGAAACGCGCAAACGCCTGGCCGTAAAAGGCTTTCAATCCACTGCGCATTACGATACAGTCATTGCGGGCTATCTGGCCCAGGCAGGTTAAACGCCCACAAGCGGTAACCCTGGCTTATGTGCTTTCGGCGTCTTGGCGGTAAATATCCGCGCTCCTGTCCAGAGGGCAGGCTTTCAGTCCGTTGGCAAATTCACGAACAGGCATGGGCCGCTATGGGTATAATGTGCTCATGACACAACCCAAATTGACTCACCTTGATGAAAGCGGCCGCGCCCGCATGGTGGATGTGGGCCGCAAACCCGAAACCGAGCGTGTCGCAGTGGCGCGCGGCGAAGTGCACATGCAGCGCCAGACATTTGACCTGATCCGCGCTGGTGCGTTGAAAAAAGGCGACGTGCTCACAGTAGCCCAGGTGGCTGGCATTATGGGCGCCAAGCACACTGCCAATTTGATTCCGCTTTGCCATCCTATTCCACTTCACAAAGTGGATGTGGACATCGCGCTCGATGAATCCTTGCCGGGTCTGGTCATTACCGCTACGGCCAAAACAACTGGCAAAACGGGTGTAGAAATGGAGGCGCTCACGGCTGTCTCGGTGGCGGCGCTGACTGTGTATGATATGGCCAAAGCCGCCGAAAAAACCATGCGCATCCAGAACATCCGCCTGATTGAGAAACACGGTGGACAAAGCGGCGACGTGGTTAACGATTAGTTGGCAGCGCTGGAACGCATCTGCGCTGGGGGCGGGCAATCAATTGCCGTTTAGCTATCTTCAAGTTTTTGACTGACCGTACAGGGAGAATATTGCTGCATGAATAAAATTAAAGTGCTCTTTTTTGCCACATTGCGCGATAAAGCCGGGGTGCGCAGCGCGGAACTGGAAATTGCGCCCGGCGCCACTATCCAGGACCTGAAAACCCTGCTGGTAACGCACTTTCCACGCCTGGCCGACCAGGACCTGATGAGTCATTGCCTGGCCGCCATCAATCATGACTACAAGTTTGATGAAACGGTCATCCCCGATGGTGCGGAAGTAGCGCTCTTTCCACCGGTTTCCGGAGGCTAACCATGAGCAATTTCCCCACCGTGTATGCCATTACCGAAGAAGAAATTGACCTCAACGCCCTGCTCGACCAGATCACCCTGCCCAGCACAGGGGCTGCGGCTATTTTTACCGGCATGGTGCGCGGCATAACGACCCGTAATGACCCGCATCAAACCGAGTATCTCGAATATGAAGCCTACAAACCCATGGCCGAAGCCAAGATGAAACAGGTAGCCGATGAGATTCGCGCCCGTTGGAACACTGTCGAGGGCATAGCCATTGTCCAGCGTGTGGGCCGCCTCTATCCGCGCACGCCCACTGTGCTCATTGCCTGCACTGCCGCGCACCGCGACACAGGCGTGTTTGAGGCAGCCCGCTATGGCATTGATCGCTTGAAAGAGATTGTACCGGTCTGGAAAAAAGAGGTGGGCCCCAGCGGTGAAGCCTGGGTAGAGGGCGATTACATCCCAAAAGAAGGCGAGTAGTATCATTAACCTGAATTCAGGATAAACCTTTTGAACCGTCCCGAAGGCTTTTTACGGACAACTTCACGGGTCGAAATCAGCCTTCGGGACGCTTATCCCGAACTGACGTTCATTACGCCATGCTCGCGCGCGAGTGGCGGATCAACCGCTAAACGGATAAACGTATGCGTCTCCTCGATGTTTCCTGCCTCAATTGTGGACGTTCCTACACGGTAGACGGCGCGCCATACCGCTGCCCACGCTGTGGCGGCGTGTATGATTCGCCCGCCCCATTTGAATACGACCCTGCCAAATTTGACCGCACGCAACCCGGAATCTGGCGCTATCGCTATACGTTTGGCCTGCCCGAAGGGGCCGAAGCCGTAACCCTGGGCGAAGGCAACACGCCCTTGCTGTGGGCCGAAGTACTGGGGCGGCAGGTAGCTTTCAAGTGCGAATATCTCAACCCAACCGGCTCGTTCAAAGATCGCGGCACAAGCGTCATTGTCTCCACGCTCAAGTCGCGCGGTGTGACCGCTGTGGTAGAGGACTCATCCGGCAATGCGGGCGCTTCGCTGGCGGCGTATGGCGCGCGGGCTGGCATGCGGGTGCGTATCTTTACGCCCGCGGCGGCATCTGGCCCCAAGCGCAGGCAGATCGAAATGTACGGCGCAGAACTGGCGCTCATTCCGGGCTCACGCATGGATGTGAGCGAGGCGGTATTGCGCGCGGCCGAAGCGGGCGCGGTCTATGCCAGTCACGCTTACCTGCCTTTCAATTTGCCAGGCTATGCTACGGCGGCTTACGAAATTTATGAGCAATTGGGTACAGTGCCCTCGGCAGTCATTACCCCAGTTGGGCAGGGTGGTTTGCTTTTGGGTGTGCATCGCGGCTTCGAGGCTATTCGACAGTCTGGGCGTTTTATCCCCCTGCCCAAAATGATAGCCGTGCAGGCCCGCGCTTGTGCGCCGTTGTGGACGATGGCTGAATATGGACCTGCGGTGATGGGCTTTGTCGCCGAAGGCGAAACGCTGGCCGAGGGTGTACGCGTGCGCGCCCCCGTGCGCGGTGATGCCGTGCTGCGCACCGTCAAAACAACCCAGGGCGCGTTTGTGGCTGTGGATGAAGAAGATATTTTGCGCGGACGTGACGAACTGGCCCGCCGGGGGTTATATGTAGAGCCAACGTCCGCACTTGTTTGGAAGGCGCTCGAAGAGATGCTGCCCCGTTTGCCCGACCCGGTGGTGGTTATGCTCACCGGTGCGGGAGCCAAGTTTTCAGGTCGAACATGATGCGGCGTCAGGGACGCCGCTTTTTTCTAAGGAGGATATGCGATGGAAAAAATAGTGATTACGGGTATGGGCACAGTCAACCCAATTGGTCTTTCTGTGCAAGAAACCTGGCAAAACGCCATTCACGGCGTGTCGGGGGTGGGGCCCATTACGCTGTTTGATACCGAGAACTGGGCCAGCGAATGGCAGGTCAAAATTGCCTGCGAAGTGAAGAATTTTGACCCCACCCGCTACATGGAACCGAAAGAGGCCCGCCGCCGTGACCGTTTTGAGCAAATGGCTTCGGCCGCAGCCAAAGAGGCGCTCGAACAATCCGGGCTGCAAATTACCGATGCCAACCGCGCCCGCATTGGGGTGATTGTCTCTTCGGCTATTGGCGGCATCAAATCTTTGCAAGATGCCATCTTTACCCTCAAAGACGAGGGCGCGCGCAAGGTCAGCCCCTTCCTCATCCCTATGCTGATGTCGAACGGCGCTAGCGGCATGATTGCAATTGACTATGGCATCAAGGGACCCTGTTTTTCGGTGGCTTCGGCGTGCGCCTCAGGCGCCGATGGCATTGGCACCGCCCTGACGATGATGCGCGCCGGGCTGATGGATGCCTGCCTGGCAGGGGCATCTGAACATACCATTTGTGCGGTGGGCGTGGGCGCTTTCGACCGCATTGGGGCCATGTCGCGCCGCAACGATGATTATTCGATGACGCCTCAGCCCTTCGATAAAAACCGTGACGGACTGGTAATGGGCGAGGGCGCAGCCGTGCTGGTGCTTGAAACCGAATCACATGCCCGGGCGCGCGGCGCGGTCATTCTGGCGGAATTGGCCGGTTACGGCGCCACGGCCGATGCCTTCCACATCACTGCACCCGATGAAAACGGCGCAGGCGGCGCGGCGGCCATTCGCCTGGCGATGCAATCGGCCGGGGTCACCGCTGACCAGATTGGCTACATCAACGCGCACGGTACAGGCACGCCGCTCAACGACGCCTCAGAAACTCGGGCGGTGAAAGCCGCCCTGGGGGCGCAGGCGTATCAGATTCCCATCTCTTCCACCAAATCCATGACCGGGCACATGATGGGGGCAACCGGCGCATTGGAAGTTATCTTTTGCGTGCAGGCCGTGCGCGAAGGTATTCTGCCGCCCACCATTCATTACGAAACCCCCGACCCCGAATGCGACCTGGATTACATCCCCAACCAGGCGCGCGAAAAGAAAATTGACGTGGCCCTTAGCAATGCCTTTGGCTTTGGCGGGCACAACGCTGTGCTGGTTGTGCGGCGCTATGCCTGATGAACTACCTCAAAAGTCTTTACGCCTGCGTAAAGCGTGATATAATCCCACGTCGCGTCTGTAACCGAGCCGCTGTGAAGCGGTACCCTGATACAAGTAAGGATGAACGAAAATGGCAGATATCATGAAGGCTGTCGAAGCCGCCGCAAACCCCAATATTCCCGAACTCCGCTTCCTTAATGCCGTCAGCGTGCATGTCCGCATTAAGGAAGGCGACCGCGAACGCATCCAGGAATTCAAAGGCACCGTCATCCGCCTGCGCAAGGGCGGCAACGAAGCCTCCTTCACGGTGCGCCGCGTGGCCAGCAATGGCATTGGCGTCGAGCGCACTTTCCTGTTGCGTTCTCCGCGCATTGATAAAGTGGTGGTCGAACGCCACTCGGTGGTGCGCCGTGCGCAACTCTACTTCCTGCGCGACCGCACTGGCAAATCGGCGCGCCTCAAGCAAAAATTCAACTAACCCTAATTTTGGGTACAATCAATGGGTACAGCCTGGGCTGTGCCCATTTTGTTTTTGGGAGACTCTATGTCTAAACCCGTTATCGGCGTAACCACCTTCGATGGCGACCGCGAAGGCCGCCCATACGTCATGCTTAACACCCATTATGTCCACGCTATTCTGGCGGCGGGCGGCATCCCTGTGCTGCTGCCCAACCAGTTAACCCAGGCAGATGTGGACGAACTTCTCCCGCGCTTGCAAGGCATTTTGTTCACCGGCGGCGGCGATATTCGCACCGACCTGTTCAACGGCGAACCGCACCCAAAAGTGAGCGAGGTAGACGACGCCCGCGATGCCCTGGAATTGCCCCTGATGCGCCGCGTCGTTGATGAAGGACGCCCGTTTTTTGGCATTTGCCGCGGCTTTCAGGTGATGAATGTCGCACTGGGGGGCACGCTCTACACCCATATTCCAGACCAGCACCCCGGCGCGCTGCGTCACGACTGGTATCCAAACATTCCGCGCGATACGATTGCCCACGAGGTACGCGTGGAAGAAGACAGCCGCCTGGCTGAACTGGTAGGCATGCCCATTTTGCGCGTCAATAGCCTGCATCACCAGGGTATCAAAGACCTGGCGCCTGGGCTGAGACCCGTTGCCTACGCACCCGATGGCTTGATTGAAGCTGTCGAACTGCCCAATCATCCCTTTGGGTTGGCTGTTCAGTGGCACCCCGAATGGTTGACTCATCAACCAGAGATGCGCAATCTGTTTCGTAAGTTTGTCGAAGCCTGCGCGCGCGCATAAAGAACAAAACGTAAAACGTATCATTACGCCTTACGCTTTATGGTTTAATATCCTCCATGCCTCACACATCTAATGCGAATCAACCCATTGGCATTTTTGATTCAGGGGTTGGTGGGTTGTCTGTTCTACGGGCCATTCGCGCCGAATTGCCCCACGAATCGTTACTCTATTTTGCCGACCAGGCGCACGTTCCATACGGACCCCGCCCGCTGGATGAGGTGCGCGCTTTTTCTGTTGCCATTACGCGCTTTTTGCTGGCGCAGGGCGCAAAACTGATTGTGGTTGCCTGCAACACTGCCTCTGCTGCAGCCCTGCATCATTTGCGCGCTGTTTTCCCGCATATTCCCTTTGTGGGCATGGAGCCAGCCGTCAAACCCGCAGCCGAACAAACCCGCAGCGGGGTGGTGGGCGTGCTGGCAACCCCGGCCACCTTTCAGGGTGCGCTCTATGCTTCAGTGCTCGAGCGGTTTGCCAGCGGCGTAACGGTGCTTCAGCACACCTGCCCAGGTCTGGTGGCGCAAATTGAACGCGGCGAACTGGATGCGCCCGCTACCCGCGCCATCCTGGAAGACGCGCTTAACCCCATGCTGGCCCAGGGTGTAGATACGGTGGTGATGGGCTGTACCCACTACCCATTTGTTATCCCGCTTATTCAATCCATCACCGGGCCGGGTGTCCGCGTCATAGACCCTGCCCCCGCCGTAGCCCGCCAGACCCGACGTATGCTGCAGGCGCAAAACCTGCTGGCTGCAACTGCTCAACCCACCCTGACCTGCTACACCACCGGTGACCCGGCGCTGCTGCACAATCTGCTGCCCCGCCTTACCGGTCAGAGCGCCCCCGTGCGCGCCGCCCAATGGCAAGCCGATGTGATCTCCCCCGCTGATTGACGTTTGCCTGTGCCTGCGCTAAACTAAGCCCATGAACGACGCCCCCAAAGAGCCCACCGTTTTCGACGCCCTGCGCAAAGGTACGCTAATGCGTCATCTTTTTGCCAGGCAAGATGACGCTGATGCTCCTCAGCCGCCTGCCTCCCCCCAGCCCGATACTTCTCCTCAATCCTCCGGGCACACCCCCCCGCTGGATACACCCTCGGCGCCCACGCCGCCGCTCCCGGCCGCCGCGCCAGCCCCGGCGCCGCGGCTGGTGTTGCGTCTTTCGGGCGGGTGGTTGATTCTGGCGCTGCTGGCCGCATTTGGCGCGGGCTATTTGTTTGGGGCGCGCTCACAGTCAGGGGCTGGCGCTGCGTCGCTGGCGGCCCCGCCCGCACCCGACCTTAGCCCCAAAAAGCAGCCGCTTAGCCTGGATGGCCAAACCGTCATCGTGACCCACTCTGCGCTGGATATTGGCAGCCTGCCCGATGCCTTCGATGGCAACCCCGATACGCTCATGCGCGGCGCGGCAGATAATCCCTTCTTTTTTGAAATTGAATTTGCTGAAACCCGCCCCCTGACTGGCATGGACCTGACGGTGGCGACAATGGCCTTTTTTACCGTAGATGTTACGCTCACTTATGAAGACGGCGCGCAAGAGACGCTTAGCGGCGTGTACCAGGACTTGCCTTTTGACCCCACTGTTTCGTTTGCTTTTCCCAACCCCGAAAAACCTGTAAAAGCCTTGCGTGTGGAAATTGAAGACATTCGCGAAAAACCACCCGAAGGCTTTCACATTCACGTCCGCGAAGTGACCCTGCGGTGAAGCAGCATCGTTACGCTGCCTGAATGGTTTTCAATAAATCCCCGTTTTCACCATATACTTCAAAACAGACGTGCGCCTGTGCGCTGGCATCATAAGTCACGCGCACCACGCCGTAGTTGTATTGCGGCAGCACCCAGTGCATCTTCTGGCGCTTGATTGCTCCCGAAAAGACTGGAATGTACGTCCAGGTTGCCGGGTTGGTTTGCTGCTCGAACGGGCTGGAGCAAAACTCCCAAATGCGCAGGTCGCGCCCGTTGGGTCCGTACAGGTCGGCGTGAACCGCGTGGGCCGAGTGAATATCCCCTGCCAGGAAGTACACGTTTGGGATGCCGTTGGCTGCCAGAAAGTAGAGCAGCCGGTTGCGCTCGCGGGCATAGCCGCCCCAGCGGTCGCGCGAATAGTCCACCCACATGTCGTAAAGCAGCGTGGATGAGGTGACCACAAACTTGACGGCCGCGTTGCGCATGTCCAGCAGCCAGCGTTCCAGGGCTTGCCATTGCGCTTCGCCCAGCATAAAGCGTCCTTCCGGTCCATCCACGCGCATAGTGCGCGTATCTAACACAAAGAAGGCTGCCGCGCCCGCCTGAAAGGTGTAAGCAAATGTGCCTTCGCGGTCTTCCTGAAAGACGAAGCGCCCGGCGGCATCCATGCGCGGCAGCTGGATGTATCCCTGGGCGTGCATGCCCTGATGCTCCCAATAGGCTTGCATGGCGTCGCGCACACGGTGAATGGTGAGCATCAGTTCGTCTTTGGGGCGGCGCTTGAGCCAGCGCAGAAAGGCTTGGTAGGGCGGCATGTGACCCCAGCGGCGGGCGGTGCTATCCCAGGCCCAGTCGTTATCTACCTCGTGGTCGTCGAGGGTCATGTAAACGGGCAGGCTGCGCAGCAGGGCGCGGTAATGCGGGTTAGACCAGTTGTGCAGGTAAACCGCGCGGTAATCCTGAACGCTGATGGCCGCGCGCCCCAGCCCGTTGCAGTTGCCCTGCTCGGCGTAGATCTGGTCGCCAATTTGCAGCAAAAAGCGCAGGTCGTCGCGGGCGCGCTGGGCGTTTAAGGCGCGGAAAGTTTGCCCGCTGTCTGGGGTGGCGTTGCGGAAACATGAGCCAAAGGCAAAGGCAAAGTCGCGTCTGACGCCTGGGGCGGGCAGGGTGGTGAATGCGCCGTCGGGTTGGGTGGGGGGCGTGTTGTTGAGGGTGAGGGCGTAGGTGTAGGGTGTATCGGGTTGGAGTCCGCTGAGGGTGACGAACCCGGTAAAGGGTTCGCTGGTGAGTGGGACGGGCGGGGCGGCCAGGGCAGGACGGGCGAAGCCAACCTGCGGGCTAATCCAGGCGTGCAGGCTGGCGGGTCCATCGGCGCGGGCCCACAGGTTGGCGCGGGTATCGGTTAGCCCGCCAATGAGCGGCCCCAAAATCATCTGGCTCATGTTTCTCCTGGCGCGGCGGGGTCATCGGCGTAGGTTTGCCCTAAAGCAGACGGATGGACGCTGACACCCCGAAAGTTGTCGAAACTGAGGTCGGTAAACGGCAGCCCAAGCGTTTGGCGGGCGTGGTCGAAGAGCGCGGCGTAACTGAGGCAGATGTTGCAGGCCCGGTTGAGCCCCAATTGGTCGGTTAGGGTGTGAATGGCGGCGGCGGATTCGCCTTCGATTTCTACGAAGTTGCCGTAGGGCATTTCGTCCAGCATCACCAGGGCGTTTTGCAGGGCGTAGGTGGTGCGGTATTTTTCGTAGTACATGACCGGCTGATAGCCGAGGGCTTCCAGAAAGTCGCGGGCTTTGTCGAAGTCTTCGACAACCAGTTCAATTTCCTGGCGGGCGTAGATGCCATCGTGCGCCTGGCCGGGGCCTTTGAAGGTGAGGCGGGCCTGGTCGTCCTGGCGCAGACGCAGCACTTTTTTATCTAGCCGCAGGCTGCCATTGGGCAGGTCGAAGCGCAGGTTGCGCTCGTGGGTGCGTGGTTGCACCAGGCGTGCGCTCAGGGCCTGCAGGCGGGTGGCAATGCGCGGCAGGCTGCGCACCAGGTATTTGACCTCGATTTCGATGCCGCGCGCCATAGGTTTAGACCACGCTAAGCAGGGTGGCTTTTTGCTCGACGGTTTCGCCTGCTTTTACGCGCACGCGCTGAACGATGCCGTCTTTGGGCGACTTGAGTTCGTTTTGCATTTTCATAGATTCCAGGATGAGCAGCACGTCGCCTTTTTTGACGGGCTGCCCTTCGGCGACGGGGACGGCCACCACCAGCCCCGGCATGGGTGCTTTGAGGTGGAATTCGCCGCCTTCGGCGACGCTGCTGCCTGCGGCTGCTTTGAGGCGTTTTTCGCGCTCGTCTTCGACGCGCGCCGGGTACAGACGCCCGCGCAGCAAGACCTCCCAGTTTTCTTCGCCGGGGTAGATGTAGGCTTCGTAGGATTGTCCGTCAATGAGCAGGCTGTATACGGGTTGGCTGCTGACGGCGGCAAAGTCTACGGACATCACTTTGCCGTTGATGCTGATGCGTTTTTCGTCGAGGATTTCGACGGTGTATTCTTTTTCGCCAATGGTGGTGATGTATTTCATGGCCGGGCCTCTTTTAGCGGTGCATGCGTTCCCAGCGTCCAACCCATTTCCAGTTGCTGGTGTCGCGTTCGTTGCGCTGGATGAATTGGGCCGAGCGGGCGGTGGATTGGTGCGCGACCAGGGTGGCCATGATGGCGGCAATTTCGGCGTTGATGCTTTCGGCGGTTTCGTCTTCGTGCAGGGTAAAGCGCTCTTCTACAAAGCGTGTATCGAACTGCCCGCCCATGAAGCGATGCGAGTCCATCATGGACTGGTGGAAGGGAATGTTGGTGCGCACACCTACGATGCGGTATTCTTCCAGGGCGCGGCGCATGCGCAAAATGGCGGCGGCGCGCGTTTCGCCCCAGACGATGAGTTTGGCAATCATGGGGTCGTAGTAGGGGGTGATTTCGAAGCCGGTGTACACGCCCGAATCGACGCGGACGCCTGGTCCGGTGGGCAGCAGGGTGTGCATGATTTTGCCGGTGGAGGGCATGTAATTGTTGTAGGGGTCTTCGGCGTTGATGCGGCACTCGATGGCGTGCCCGTTGATGCGCACATCTTCTTGCTTGAAGGAGAGCGTGCGCCCGCGTGCAATGCGGATTTGCTCCTTGACCAGGTCTATGCCGGTCACCATTTCGGTGACGGGGTGTTCGACCTGCAGGCGGGTGTTCATTTCCAGGAAGTAGAAGTTGCGGTCTTTATCTACCAGGAATTCGATGGTGCCTGCGTTGTGATAATCTACGGCTTGCGCGGCTTTGACGGCCACGGCCCCCATGCGGGCGCGCAGGTCGTCATCCAGGAAGGGGGAGGGGGCTTCTTCGATGAGTTTTTGGTGGCGGCGCTGAATGGAGCATTCGCGTTCGTTGAGGTGTACCACGTTGCCGTGTTCATCGGCAATGATCTGGAACTCGATGTGGCGCGCGCCTTCGACCAGTTTTTCCAGGTATACGTTGCCGTCGCCAAAGGCGGCTTCGGCTTCGCGGCGGGCCGATTCGAGCAGGTGGGGCATCTCTTCCAGGCTGCGCACTTCGCGCATGCCTTTGCCGCCGCCGCCTGCGGTGGCCTTGATGAGCAGCGGAAAGCCGATTTTTGGGGCAATGGCCAGCAGTTCGTCGTTGCTCAGGTTGCCCACATCTTCGGTGCCGGGCACGACCGGCACACCGGCTTTGCGCACTGTTTCGCGGGCAGTCATTTTGTCGCCCATGGCGGCAATGGAGGAGGGCTTGGGGCCAATGAATTTGATTCCGGCTTCGGCGCAGGCTTCGGCAAAGTCTTCGCGCTCGGCTAAAAAGCCGTAGCCGGGGTGAATGGCATCGGCGCCGGTTTTTCGGGCGATTTCGATGATTTTGTCGCCGCGCAGGTAGGATTCGCGCGAGGGGGCGGGCCCCAGCAGGTAGGCTTCATCCGCATAGCGGACGTGCAGGGACTGGCGGTCGGCTTCGGAAAAGACTGCCACGGTTTCGATGCCCAACTCGCGGCAGGCGCGAATGATGCGCACGGCAATTTCGCCGCGGTTGGCAACCAGTACTTTGGTTACAGCAGACATGGGCGCCTCCTAGAGTGGAATGTTGCCATGTTTTTTGGCAGGGTTGGAATCGCGCTTGTTTTGCAGCATTTCCAGCGCGTTAATCAGGCGCGGGCGGGTTTCGCGCGGCTCGATCACGTCGTCCAGGTAGCCGCGTTGGGCGGCCACATAGGGGTTGGCAAATTTTTCGCGGTATTCGGCAACCAGTTCGGCTTTGCGGGCCAGGGCGTCTTGCGCTTCGCTTAGTTCTTTGCGGAAGATGATGTTGACCGCGCCATCTGGTCCCATTACGGCAATTTCGGCAGTGGGCCAGGCCAGGTTCACATCGCCGCGAATGTGCTTGGAAGACATCACGCAATATGCGCCGCCATAGGCCTTGCGGGTGATGACGGTCAGTTTGGGTACGGTGGCTTCGCAATAGGCATAGAGTAGTTTTGCGCCGCTGCGGATGATGCCGCCATGCTCCTGCACTGTACCGGGAAGGAAGCCGGGCACATCTTCGAAGGTGATGATGGGGATGTTGAACGCATCGCAGAAGCGGATGAAGCGCGCGGCCTTTTCGCTGGCGTCAATATCCAGCACCCCGGCCAGCACCGCTGGCTGGTTGGCAACCACGCCGACCGAGTGCCCGCCCAGGCGCGCAAAGCCGACCACGATGTTGGCGGCGTAGTTTTCGTGAATTTCAAAGAATTGTCCGTTATCCACCACGCGGCGGATGACTTCTTTGATGTCGTAGGGTTTGTTGGGGTCATCGGGGACGATGGTGTCGAGTGATTCGTCCATGCGCAGCGGGTCGTCGCCGGTGGGTACAAAGGGCGGGTCTTCCATGTTGTTTTGCGGCAGGTACGACATCAACTTGCGGATGAGGAAGAGCGTATCGGCTTCGCTATCGGCGGCAACATGGCATACGCCCGATTTTTCGCTATGCACGCTGGCCCCGCCTAAATCTTCAAACGAGACTTCTTCGTGCGTCACGGCTTTGACTACATCGGGCCCGGTGACGAACATGTAGGACGAGTTGCGCACCATGAAAATAAAATCGGTGAGCGCTGGGGAATAGACCGCGCCGCCTGCGCACGGCCCCATGATGGCCGAAATTTGCGGGATGACCCCGCTGGCAAGCGTGTTGCGCAGGAAGATGTCGGCGTACCCGCCCAGCGAGACCACGCCTTCTTGAATACGGGCGCCGCCCGAGTCGTTTAGCCCGATGATGGGCGCGCCATTTTTGAGGGCCATATCCATCAGTTTGACCACTTTTTCGGCATGTACCTCGCCCAGCGAGCCGCCAAACACGGTGAAATCTTGCGAGAAGACGTAAACCAGCCGCCCTTCGATGGTTCCCCAGCCGGTCACGACCGAATCGCTGAGGTATTTTTGCTTGTCCAGCCCAAAGTCGGTGGTGCGGTGGGTGACGAAGGCGTCAATTTCGCGGAAGGAGCCTTTATCGAGCAGCAAGTCTATGCGCTCGCGGGCGGTCAGTTTGCCGCGCTTGTGCTGGGCTTCGATGCGTTCCTGCCCGCCGCCCTGGCGGGACTGGGCTTTGAGTTCGCGCAGTTTTTCAATTTTGGTTTGATTGCTCATGTGTGCCTCTCAAAAAAATGGGGTTTTGCGCCAATCAGGGTGAGCAGTGCGTAGAGGATGAACAGTATTGTACTCCCTAAAGCAAATGGCAGGTTGGGGCGCAGCGGGTCGCTTTGCAAGACCAGGCGGTCGAACCAGGCGTAGGCCGGGTAAAGCAGGCAAAAGAGCCACGCGGCGGTCCACGCCTGGCGTTTGAGCCGCCACAACCCGGCAAAGGTCAGCAACCCGGCCAGGCACCAGAACAGCCCGCTAAAGGCCAGGTAGATTGGGCCAGGGCGGGGGGCGTATTCTGCCAAAATGGCCCAGGTGTTCAGGGCTGCGCCAAAGCGCACGCCGTTGACAACCGCGAGGGTTAACACCAGCAAGGCCAGCACAGTTACGGGAAAGGGACGCTGGGGTGTCATGGCGCAGGGTAGGTGAATTTGAAGAGTGAAAATTCGCCCAGGTCGGCGACGTGGGTGAGGTAGGGGGCAAAGTTGCGGTTGTAGGGGTCGGTTTCTGAAATCATGTAGGGGTTGGCGTAGATGTAATCCATGCCAATCTGATGTGCGTATTCGGCGGCGCGGAATTGGCGCAGCAGGGTGAAATATTCCGTAGTGTTGATTAGCCCATCCAGGTTGACGATGGTGCGGCCGGTGATGAAGTAGGCCACATCGCCACCGCCGGTCATGCCGATGATGTCGCCGGGCGCGGTGGCGGCTTCGAGTACGCGCACATGCTGCATGTACCAGCCTGCGCTGCCGGGCGTGACCGATTGGCGTATAAGCCCCGCCGCTGCCCCGCTAAACTGAACCGCCAACCCCAGCACCATGCCGAGCGTGATGATGTTTTGCGCCAGGTTGCGGTACAGGGCGTCTTTGATGAAGTGCAGCAGCAAAGCTAGCAGGGCAGCCGCCGCCAGGGCGGTGAAGAGCAGTTCGGCCGTCCAGTACCAGGCGCGCATGCCCACATAGGCGCGGGTGGTGTATGTCCAGTACTGGAACATGCCGCCTGCCAGCAGCGGCAGCAGCCCCAGCCTGCTCAGGTTGGGGAGCAGGGCTGCCCGTTTTTTGAGCAGGTATGCGCCCAGGGCGGCCAGCCCCAGCCAGGTAAGCAGAACGGCCGCAAGCGTGCGCACGGGCTGCAGCGCAAACAAGAAGCCGATTGCCAGCGCCCAAGGGCCTTTGGCGTCTTCGGGGTTGAGTCCGTAGAAGGTGAGCGGGTTGCGGGCCGGGTCGCCGTAGGCGGTATCGGGCAGGGCGCCCCACCATTCTTTGATTTGTCCGCTGACGGGGGTGGGGGTGCCGTAGGTGAGCAGACTCCAGCCGAGGTAGGCGGCCAGGGTCACGGCCAGTGTGCCAAAGATGACGACGGCGTCCCGAAGTCCGGTTTTCCAGTGGGTTTGTAAGAACACGCGGGCGGGCGTTTCATCCTGGCGCGTTCCGCCAATCCATTGCGCCAGTCCACGCGTGAGCAGCAGCCCGATGGCTGCAAGCACGGCCTCGTAGAACAACGCCGCGCGCGGGAAGCTGGGCGCCAATCCGCTGGCGCTAAGGGTTAGCATGAGCGTGCTGGTGAGGGCTGCGCCCAACAGGGCGGCCAGCCCGATGCGCCGCAGCCAGTTCGGATTGGTGAAATCTATGCTTTGGTAAAGCCCCAGGGCAAAATAGAGCGGCACACGGATGGCGGCTGCGCATAAGAACAGGTAGAAAATGCTGTGGGAATACTGGTAAAACACGTCGCCCAGGCCCAAGCGCAGCATAAGGCTGAGGCTGGCCGCCAGGTAGAAGGTGAGCAGGTCGGCTATCAGCAGGCTGCGCAGCGGCAGGCGGCGCAACACCAGCCACAGCCCTACCAGGCTGACGGTGAAGATGTTATCCAGGCGGGCCAGGAAGGCCAGGCTGCCCAGCACCCCCACCCAGGCGATGCGCCGCAGCGGGGGATGGGGGTCGTCTTCGCACGCCAGGGCGGCAAAAAGCAGGGCGGCCAGCAAAAAGGCGCTGAGGGGGCTTTCCAGCCCGTTGCGGGCGCTGATGCTGTGGATGGCCGGGGTGAAGGCCCACAGCGCCGCGCCGCTAAGCGCCAGCAGAGGCGAGAGTCCGCGCTGCAGGATGCGGTAAACCAGGTAGGTTGTACCGGCATTGAGCGCGCCCATCAGCACGATGAGGGCGCGCAGGGGCAGGATGGGGTCGCTTTTGAGGGCGGCAAAGATGGGCAGGATAACCAGCATCCACAGCGGGTGAAAGCCGCTGGACGGGCCAAACCCGTCAAATGTGACGCCGCGCCCGTTGACGATGTTGCGCGCAACCACGAAGTAGAAATGGGCGTCGTCAGTTAGAAACCATTTGGCGACGGTTTCGGCGGGGGCAATGGCGCCTAATAGGTGAAATGCCAGCCCAAATAACAGCAGGCTAAAGAGCGCCGGGCGGGTTTGTTTCTCCATGGGCTAAATGTCCAGGGTGATTTTGCCGTGCTGCTCGCCCTGGGCCAGGCGAGCGTGCGCGGCGCGGCCTTCGCTAAGGGGGTAGGCGCGGTCGCGCGCTACTGGCAGTTTGCCCTGCGTGACGAGGGTCATTACATCGTTGTAGTCTTTCAGCGTGCCCATGGTGGAGCCAATCAGGCTGAGGTGTTTGCCAAAGATGAAGCGGTTGTCTATCTCAAATTTAGGTCCGCCGGTGTTGCCCACCGTGAGGATGCGCCCGCCTTTGCGGGCTGCGCGAAACGAGAGCGGGAACGTGGTCCCGACGTTATCTACGACCACATCTACGCCGCGTTTGTCCGTGGCGCGGTACACGGCCTTCGACCAGTCCTCTTCGCGGGTGCGGTCAATCAGGATGTCTGCGCCCAGCGATTCGGCTACGGCCAGTTTTTGGGGTCCGGCGCCAACCACAATGACCCGCGCTCCGCTGAATTTGGCGATGGCAATGCTGGCGGTGTTGACTCCGCCTGCAGCGCCCACAATTAGCACGGTTTCGCCGGGGCGCAGGTTACCGCGCGTGATGAGCGCGTGCCAGGCGGTGTGAAAGACCAGCGAGGCGGCTGCGGCGGTGGCAAAGTCGAATCCGTCTGGCAGGCGGAAGAGCTGCCGGGCGGGCGCGCAAACATATTCGGCATGCGTGCCGCGCATGGTTTCGCCGAGCAGACGCCAGTTCTGGCACAGGTTGTCTTGCCCGGCCAGGCAAAAGTCACACGCGCCGCAGCCGATGTTGGCGTTGATGACCACGCGCTCGCCGATTTGCCAGCCGCTGACGCCCGCGCCCAGGGCGGCAATCTCCCCGGCCCCGTCAGCGCCGGGGATGTGCGGCATCTCCAGCCGCAGGCCGGGCCAGCCTTCGCGCACCCAGGCATCCAGGCGGTTGAGGGCGGCCGCCCGCAGACGGATGAGCACTTCGCCGGGTCCAGGCTGCGGGTCGGGTAAATCGCCATAGGTCAAGACATCCAGCGGGCCGTGTTGGGTGAAAAAGAGGGCTTTCATGGCAACCTTCCGTAAACTTTGGGCTATTCACTTGTCTTTGGGTTTTGTCTTGCGGGGCGCTTTGGCGCGCCCAGACTTGCGCAAAATACCGGCCAGGTCTCCGGCATCGCGCCGGGCAAAGGCTTGCAGGATGGATTTGTTGAGTTGAATGAGCGAGAGCACAATCAGCGTTGCGCCGCCGAACACCAGCAGCCAGTCGCGCAGGGTGAGCGGTAGGAATTGCAGAAAGAGATAGTACAGCACCTCTCGGATGGGCGGCTGGACGATGACCGGGGTGAGTAGTTTGCCCACGCCTACCCCCAGCAAAAAGATGCCCAGCACAAACAAAATCATCCAGATGCGCGTTCCCAGCCCTGGCTCCAGCCAGCGCCAAAAACTGGAGCGGTAGTAAATGCCCGCCAGGTCGGCGGCGGTGTGCAGCAGCGTGCCCAGGCGCACGCGCCCCAGGCTGCCGCGCCGCAGGTAAGCCACCTGCACGGGCACTTCGGCAATTTCGTAGCCAAAGCGGAGGGCGGCCACCAGCAGTTCGATATCGAAGGCAAAGCGGCTGACGCGCATGCGCGGGATGACATCTTCCAACACTTCGCGCCGGAAGAGTTTGATGCCCGTTTGCGTGTCTGAAACGCTCAGCCCAAACAGAAACGCCACTATTTTGCGAAAAGCCGCGCTGATGGCCCGCCGCGCCAGCGGAAATTGGTTGCCCGCCGCGGCTTTGACGCCAACCACCACGTCGGCGTCGGTTTGCTCCATTTTGGACATGAGCATCTGTATATTTTCGGGGGCAATTTCCAGGTCGGCATCCAGAAAGACGATCAAATCACCGCTGGCATGCCCAAAGCCGAGAAAGAGCGCGCGCCCTTTGCCCTGATTGGGAATCTGCTGCACGGCCTTGACCTGGGGGCAGGCGGCCGCCGCGCGCTGAATTTCGCTCCAGGTGGCGTCTGCGCTGCCATCGTCCACGGCAATGATTTCGTGGTCAATGTCTTTCAGCGTGGTGTGCACGCGCAGGGCATTTTCGTAAATGCGTTCGGCTTCGTTATAGGCGGGCAGGATAATGGAGAGGCGGGGCATGGAATCAGGGCAGGAATGTGAGCTCGCGGATGTGCACATTGGCGTAATCGCCGGTGCGCAGGTTGCGGATAGATATACCAACCCGCGTTACAGCGTCGGGGGCATTGTCGAAGGTCATTTCGACGTGCGCGTCGGTGGTGACGTTTTCGCCGCGGGCGGTGTATGTGCGTGGGGTATCGCTGTTGGGGGAATACAAATCCACAATCACTTCGTAGTCCATGGTGGCCAGGTCGAGCGTCAGCCCGCTGATTGGGCGCGGCTGTGGGAAGGTAAACGTCATGAAATAAGGGTTGGCCTCTGCGCCGCGCATCAGGCTAAAAAAGTCACCATCGAACAGGTCTTTGGGTTGTCCCATATCAATGCGGGCGTAAGTGATTTTGACGACCTGTCCGTCAATTTCTACTTCGCCTTCTATGGGCTGGCGCAGGGCTTCTTTTTCGGCGGCCAGAATGGCATCTATGTTGTCTGCATAGGCCAGATGGAGCAGGTAAAATCCCGGTTGCCCGTTGGGGTAAGGGATGATTTTTTCGGTAGCAATTTGTTTGAATTTGCCGCTTTCCAGCACTTTGAGATATTCTGGGGCGGGTAACACAATCAGGTCACTGGGCGACAGGTCCAGTTTGTTAGAGAGCAGCGTCTCAACGCCGGTCATCAAAACGCGGGATTGCTCTTGCGGGTGGATGAAAAAGCGCACAAAGTGATCGGCGCCGTTGGCCCAGGAGGGTGAGACCAAAGCGCGGGCTGTCGGGTTGGCGCGCAGGTAGTCTGGCAGCGCATCGGCAAAGATTTGTTTGGCCCCAAATTGCAGCCCGTACAAGCCATAGTCGCTGGTCCAATAAGCGCCTTCGTTCAGCGCCGTGCGCAAGGTAAGCCCCCCGGCCAGCCCAAAAATCAGCAACGCCCCAGCCGAAAATGCCGCAAGTGGCGTTTTCGCTAAGAACCTCTCGCGCAGCCAATCCAGACCCAAGACGATAAAAATAGTGGCCGGGACAACAAACGGCAAAACGCGCGTGATGGTGATATCCAGCGTGGCTGCGCCGGTTGGCGTGGCTAAGCCCAAAAGCAAGACGCTGCGATAGGCCGGTTGGCGAATGTTGAAGACCGCCACGCCCAGGCCAATCAAAAACAAAGGCAGCATCCAGGTTGCGATTTGCCCCATGCCTTCCATGCGGTGGCGAATCAGGTCGTGGGTATTGGGGATGAACCAGTATTGTGGGCTAAGCCCATAGGCATAGTTTTGCACATAGCGCGCGATTTTTTCGGTAAGTGGAATATCTTGCACAATGAACGAATTAACCGTGCGCAGGTGTTCGCCGATGGCGCCCGGTTCTTTGATGCGGAAGAGGATGAGCGGCACAGCCAGCAGCAACCCAAAAACCAGCCCGCGTAAAAGCGTGGCGCGGTTTTGCCAGTGGTAGCGAATGTCGGAAAAAAAGAGCATTAGCCCGGCTGCGGCCATGATGGCCTGCGCATTGGAATAGGAATAAAACATCGCTGCGCCAAAAGCCAGCGCGCCGTAGATGTAGTCTGGCGATTTATAACGGTAGAGCAGATAAAACAGCGCAAACCCGCCATAAAAACCGGTGGACATGACCGTCTCGAAACCGGTGCGGGCGTGCAGCAGCCAGGCGGGCATGCCCAACGCAACCAGCGGCGCCAGCCACCATAGTTTGGATTGGAAAATTTCTTTGAGCGCAAACCCCGCCGCAATCATTCCCCCCAGCCCCACCAGCCCGGTGGTCAGGCGCGTAACAAAAATGGACTTGCCGAACAACAGCAGCGTGATGGCATGAAAATACGTCGAAATCATCGGCGTCCAGCGGTTGCCAGCCGCTTCGATGTAGATGGGAATGCCCTGCGGGTTGGCTGCCAGGAAATTGTTTTTGATGAGCGTTTCGGCAAAAAGCACCTGATAGGCCTCGTCGCTGAAGAAATAGATGGGAAAATCCTCCAGCCGCCAGGCGACGAGAATCAACGCAGCCAGCAGCGCCGCGCCCCCAAATACCCAGGCCTCATGCGCCCGCAGCCAGGCAAGCGCTTTAGCGTTGGTCTGGCTTGAGAATGCCGCCCCCATTTGCGGCCATGGGATGCCGCTTGCTGCCGTTTCCTTTTTGACCTGCGGCGCAGGACGGGCCATACTGGCGTCATTCGCCTTCAGCGATTTCTCGCTGACCACCACCTGACCATCTGCCTCGGCGGTGATACTGAAGTTCCGATCTGTCCCGGCTGGTATCTCGGCGCGGATTTCGACGCGGGCGCTATTTGCGCCAGGTTGCAACGCCTGGCTGCTCTGGCTAATGACCTCCAACTGAAGCAATGCGCCTGCCTCTATTTGAGAGGCAGACGCATTGCCGTCCTGTACGGTTGCCGCCTGGGCAGGGTTGATCGGCTGCATTAACGCGCGCGCTTTCTCTTTCAGATAATCCAGAACAGACGGGGTTTCCATCTCACGCGTTACTTCAACCCCAACTCTGACCGCGAAATCACCAATCGCTGGATCTCGCTCGTGCCTTCATAAATTTCCGTAATCTTCGCATCGCGGAAGTAACGCTCCACTGGCAGTTCCTTGCTGTACCCCATGCCGCCGTGGATCTGCACCGCCGCATGCGTCACGAACATAGCCGTTTCCGAAGCAAACAGTTTGGCCATTGCCGCCTCAGTAGAGTAGCGCGCCCCGCTCGTCTTAGCCGCCTCTTTCGCCATAGCCGCATTGTAGATGAGCAGCCGCGACGCCTCGATGCGCGTCTTCATATCCGCAATCTTGAACCCCGTGCCCTGAAACGCCCCAATTGGCTGGCCAAAGGCCTGGCGGTCGCGGGCATACTGACGGGCCGCCTCGTAAGCCGCCTCGGCAATGCCCAGAGCCTGGGTGGCAATGCCAATTCGGCCGGCATCCAGCACCGTCATGGCAATTTTGAACCCATCGCCCTCATTGCCCAGCAAATTCTCAGCGGGCACGCGGCAATCTTCAAAAATCAATTCACTGGTGGCCGAAGCCCGAATGCCCAACTTTGGCTCCTTCTTACCGCGTGTAAAGCCTTTCAGGTCTTTGGTTTCCAACAAAAAGGCCGAAATCCCCTTCTGCTTCTTCTCCGGGTCCGTCATGGCAAACAGCACCACATAATCCGCCACCGGCCCGCTGGTCACCCACGACTTGCGCCCATTGATGACGTAAAAATTGGCTTCGCGCACCGCGCGCGTCTTCATCGTCCCGGCGTCCGAGCCGCTCATCGGCTCGGTCAGCGAATACGCCCCAATGGACTTGCCCGAAGCCACCGGCGTCACGAACTTTTTCTTTTGCGCTTCAGTGCCAAACTTCAAAATCCCGTGGCAATACAGCGAATTATTGACCGACATAATCACGCCATGCGACGCATCCACTTTCGAAATTTCCTCCAGCGCCAGCACATAGGCCAGCGTGTCCATCCCTGCGCCGCCATACGCTTCTGGCACTTCGATACCCATAAAACCCATCTCGCCCATCTTCTTGATGGTCTCATACGGAAACTCACCGCTTTCATCGAACGCCGCGGCAATTGGGGCAATCTCATTCACGGCAAAATCGCGCGCCGCATCACGAATCATCTTGTGCTCTTCGCTCAAAGGGAACAGGTGACTCATTTTTTCCTCCGGGGGCTGGTATATCGGCGATTATAGCAAAGTTTCGCTGATATAATTTTAGCCAAAGAGGATACTATGCGCGAAGAAATAACCCCCGAACTTTTCAAACACCTGGTCGAACTGGCCGCGCTGGAATTGGATGAACGCGAATCCGAGTACCTGCGCCGTCAACTCAACAACCAACTCAAAGCCATTCAAGAATTGGAAGCGATCCCACTCGACGACGAGACACCCACCGCCTCGCATGGCGTACCCTACACCCCGGCCACATCCCCCGCCTTACGCCCCGATACCTGGTCGCCGTACCCCGATCCGGCCGCCCTGCTCAGGTGCGCCCCCGAAACCGACGACGGCTACATCATCGTCCCCGAAATCCCCACCCAAGACCTGGGATAACCCATGAACATCATCGAACTGACCGCACTCGAAATTGCCCAAAAAGTCCGCGCGCGTGAACTCACCGCCGCCGAAGTGACCGAAGCCCACCTGGCGCACATCGCCCGCGTAGATGGCATCCCTGGCGCGTTGGGCGGCGACCCGCACGCCCAGCCAGACAAAGTGCACGCCTTCATTACCCTCACCGCCGAGCGCGCCCGTGCCGCCGCCGCCGCTGTGGATGCCCAAATTGCCGCCGGGCAAGACCCCGGCCCGCTGGCAGGCGTGCCCGTCACCATCAAAGACATCTTCTGCGTGCAGGGCACACCTTCTACCGCCGCCTCCAAAATCCTCACCAACTACGTTGCCCCCTACACCGCCACCGCTGTCGAACGCTGGGAGCAGGCCGGAGCCGTCGTTTTAGGCAAAGTCAACCTGGACGAATTCACCTACGGCTCGTCCAACGAATCCTCTGCCTTTCAGCCCGCCACCCGCAACCCGTGGGATACCGCGCGCGTACCCGGCGGCTCGTCGGGCGGCTCGGCTGCGGCCGTGGCAGCCTACGAAGGCCCCATCTCGCTTGGCACCGACACGGCCGGGTCTATTCGCCTGCCTGCCGCCTACTGCGGCGTGGTTGGGCTTAAGCCCACCTACGGGCGCGTCTCGCGTTATGGGCTAATCGCCTTTGGCTCCTCGCTCGATTGCCCCGGCCCCATCACCCGCACGGTCAGCGACGCCGCCCTGGCCCTGCAAGCCATGGCCGGCCCCGACCCGCGCGACGCCACTGCCGCCACCGTGCCCGTGCCCGATTACCTGGCGGAAATGGAAAAAGGCGTGCGCGGTCTCAAAATTGGTCTCTCGCCCGATTACTTCCGCATCACCTACTTCGACGCCCAAACCGGCGGACTGGTAGAGCAAGACCTGCCCGCCGAGGTCAAACAAACCGTGCTGGATGCCGCCGAGCACCTGGCGCGCCTGGGCGCTGAAATTGTAGAGGGCGTGCCCATGCCCCACACCAAATATGGCATTCCCACCTATTTTGTTATCTCGCGCGTCGAGGCCGCCTCGAACCTGCATCGGTATGACGGCGTCAAATATGGTTACCGCACGCCGCAGCCGGTCGAAACCCTGCGCGACATGTACCGAAAAACCCGCGCCGAAGGCTTTGGCCTGCAGCCCAAACTGCGTATTTTGATGGGCATGTATGTTTCGGCTGCGCAATACAGCGAGCAATATTACAACCGTGCCCTCAAAGTGCGTTCGCTCATCCGCCGCGACTTCGACAACGCCTTTGCCCGTGTAGACGCCCTGCTCACGCCGACGGCTACTTCAACCGCTTTCCCTATTGGCGGCGTGTATGGCGACTCGGTGCTGATGCAATACGCCGACCAGCTGCTGGTGACAGGCAACCATGCCGGGGTGCCGGGCATTTCCATTCCGGCTGGGTTTGGGGCCGATGGCATGCCCCTGGGCGTGCACCTGTTTGCCGGTGATTACCGCGAAGACATCCTCTTCCGCATTGGGCGCGCCTACGAACAAGCCACCGAATCTGAACCCTGGCGGGCGCGCAAACCCGCGGCTGTCTTGAAGGCCTGAACCTTATGGACGCACCGCAGCAATCCATTGCGCCGACTATCGAAGAACGCCTGCTGTCTGCTTTGGCGCACCTTTCCGCGCTGCTGATGGGCCCCGGGCTGGCGCTGCCAATGCTTTTTTGGAGCGAATACCGCCGCAAGTCGAAATATCTGTCCTTCCAGTCCTTGCAGGCGCTGGTTTACCAGACGGTGGGGTACACCATCTGGTTGCTGGTGTACCTGCTGGTGTTTGTCTTGTTCTTTGTTGGGGTGATTGTCCTGGCGGGACTGTTTCCACAGGCCGATGAAGTGGCCGTCACGTTGGGTATCGTGCTCTATGTTCTTGCCGCGGTGTTCGTTCCGTTGGGGGTGTATCTGCTTTTGCCGGTGGTTGGGGCGTTGGCCTGCGCCCTGGGGCGCGATTTCCGGTACCCCTTTATGGGCGGGGTAGCCGCTTCTCTTAACGGCGAGGCAGGCAGCGGGTGGTTTGAGGCGGGGCGCGAAGAGCGCTGGGTGGCCGCGGCGGGCCACTTCAGCGTCATCATCCCGCTGTGGGGGCTGGTCGTCCCCATTTTGGCGCTTTTTACCCAGGCCCGGCGCTCGCCTTATCTCAAGTTTCAGGCGCTGCAAACGCTCATTTATCAGGCGCTTGGAACAGTGGGGGTGTTTGGCGCAATTTTGCTGGCGGGTGGGGGTGGTCTGGCGTTCATCATTTTTGTTTCTGCCAACCCCTCTGTAGAGAGCGGCATAATTGTGCTGGCTGCGCTGCTGCTTTTGGTGGTGTGGATGCTGGCGCTGTTGCTGCTGCCGCTGTATCATATTTTGGGACAGTGGGCTGGCCTGCGCACGTTGCAGGGGCGCAACTACCGCTACCCGCTGGTGTGGCGGCTGGCTGCCCGCTGGGCTACCCCGCAGGAGGAAAACCAATGAAAATTTTGATTGCGGCCGATATGGAAGGCGTGACCGGCGTGGTGAACTGGGAGCAGGTCACGCCAGGGCATTATGAATACGCCCGTTTTCGTAAACTGATGACCGAAGACGTGAACGCAGCGGTGCGCGGCGCGTTTGAATCGGGCGCGCAAGAAGTGCTGGTGGCAGATGGCCACTGGAACGGGACCAACATCCTCATCGAAGAACTGGACCCGCGCGCCCGGCTGAATGCCAGCACCTCGGCGCCGCATTCCATGATGCAGGGCATTGATGAGACCGTGAACGGCGTGATTTTTTTGGGCTACCATGCCCGCCAGGGGTCGCAAAATGCGGTGCTCGACCATACCTGGTCGAGCAAGTGCGTGGCGGATGTGTGGTTGAACGATGTGCTGGTGGGCGAGTATGGGCTGAATGCCGGGCTGGCTGGTTATTTTGGCGTGCCGGTCATCATGGTCACGGGCGACCAGACGGCCTGCGCCCAAACTGCCGAACTGCTGGGCGACCTGGAGCAGGTGGTGGTCAAGCGCGCCACGGGGCGTTTTTCGGCCGAATGCCTGGCCCCGGCTGTAACGCAACGCATGATTACCGAGGGCGCGCGCCGCGCAGTGCAGCGCTTGCGGCGCGGCAATGTCCCCGAACCGCTGGTCTTTGAGACGCCCGTGGTGGTCACCGTGGATTTTATGACCTCCGATATGGCCGACCGCGCCAGCCGGGTGCCCGGCGCCGAGCGCGACGGCGTGCGCGTGCAATGCGCTGCTGAAGACATGCACGAAGCCTATATGGCTTTTCGTGCGATGGTGGGGTTGGCTTCACTGGCGTAAGGCGCACGCATAAATGAAAGGCTAAAGCATCCTTTCCGATTCGGAAAGGATTTTGGCGTATTGTTGACATAAACGGCAAGTAGGGGGTAAAATGATGTTCATTGTGGTTAATTTTCTTTTAATGCTTCCATCCTGCTTTCATGGCTGAATGTCATAGCGCAGGGTGGAATTATTGAATCAGGAGGTGCTGCGCCGGGTACTGCTATCTGTTTCCCTCTGAAGTGATTTCAAAAATAAACCCATACGAGGAGAGAGCAAAATGATGTCGAAACACCTGAAAGTTTTGTTTGCGCTTTTTATGGCGCTTAGCCTGCTCCTTTCTGCTTGCGGAGGAACAAGCAGCAGCGGGCAAACGACCGGGCTAAAAACAGAGATTGGACCGGGGGAAGGGCAATTGTCTATTGTGGCCTGGGCTGGTTATATCGAACGTGGCGAAACTGACCCCAACTTCGACTGGGTGACAAAATTTGAGCAGGAAACTGGCTGTAAAGTGACCGTAAAGGTTGCCGCCACCTCTGACGAAATGGTGGCGCTGATGAATGAAGGCGGCTTCGACCTGGTTACGGCTTCAGGCGATGCCTCCAACCGTCTGATTGCGGCCAAACGCGTGCAGCCTATCAACATTGATTTGATCCCCAGCTACAGCAAAATTGATCCACGTTTGCAAAATGCGCCCTGGCATACAGTGGATACCGATGGCGACGGCGTGGCCGAGCACTATGGCGTGCCATACTCCTCTGGCCAAAACGTGTTGATGTACAACACCAACGTATTTGGCAATCAGCCGCCTACCAGTTGGAACGTGGTCTTTGAAGAAATGACCCTGCCGGATGGCAAATCTAACAAAGGGCGCATCCAGGCTTACGATGGCCCCATCTACATTGCGGATGCGGCCCTCTATCTGATGTATCACCGCCCGGAATTGGGCATCAAAAACCCCTATCAGTTAACCCGCGAGCAGTTCGACGCCGCGCTTGAACTGTTGCGTCAGCAGCGCAAACTGGTCAACCGCTACTGGCACGATGCCTTCATCCAGATGGATGACTTCAAGAATGAAGGCGTGGTAGCGTCCAGTTCCTGGCCTTTCCAGGCGAACCTGCTCAAGTTTGCTGGCGAGCCAATTGACAAAGTTGTGCCCATCGAAGGCGCTACCGGCTGGGCCGATACAACCATGCTGCACGTTGATTCGCAACACACCAACTGCGCTTACATGTGGATGGAGCATTCTCTGGATAAGAAAGTGCAGGGCGACCTGGCCGCCTGGTTCCAGAACATTCCGGTCCGCCTGGATGCCTGCGAAGGCAACGAACTGCTTGGCCCCACCGGCTGCGTGGACAACGGTCTGAACGACTTCGACAAAATCTGGTGGTGGCGCACCCCAACCACCGATTGTGGTGATGGGCGCAAGGAATGCGTACCCTACCACGAATGGGTGACCAACTACATCGCCATTATTGGCGGACGCTAAACGACATCTTACGAGGTTGCATCAGGCAGCATACACTGCCTGATGCAACCTTCTGTATGCGCAATATGTCAATTATGACCAATCCATCTTCTGTATCAGCCATCCGTTTCGAGCGTGTCAGCCGTCACTTTGGAGAAGTAAAAGCCGTAGACCAGGTAGACCTGGACATTCGAGACGGCGAATTTTTCTCCATGCTGGGGCCTTCCGGGTCGGGCAAGACCACCTGCCTGCGCATGATTGCAGGTTTCGATCGGCCTACCAGCGGGCATATTTACCTCTTCGGGCAAGATGTATCAGACCTGCCGCCTTACGAGCGTAATGTCAACACCGTTTTTCAAGATTACGCGCTTTTTCCGCACATGACCATCGAAGAGAACATTGCCTACGGGTTGATGATCAAAGGCGTGCCCAAACCAGAGCGCCAGAAGCGCGTCGAAGAAATGCTCGAGCTGGTGCGCTTGCCTGGCTTTGGGCCGCGCAAACCCTCGCAAATTTCGGGCGGGCAGCGCCAGCGTGTGGCCCTGGCCCGCGCGTTGATTAATCATCCTAAAGTTTTGCTGTTAGATGAGCCGCTGGGCGCGCTTGACCTCAAACTACGCCAGCAAATGCAAATTGAACTGAAATCCATCCAAAAACGGGTGGGCATTACCTTTATCTTCGTTACTCACGACCAGGAAGAAGCCCTGACCATGAGTGACCGCATTGCCGTATTCAACGAAGGCAAAGTGGAGCAAATTGGCGCCCCTGCCGACATTTACGAACGCCCAGCCTCGCCGTTCGTTGCCGGGTTTGTTGGCACGTCGAACCTCATCAGCGGCTCAGTTGCCGTGCGGCTGACTGGCAGCGACCGCATGTATTCCGTGCGTCCTGAGAAAATTCACATCAAACCTGCCGATGCGCCCCCCGAATCAGACGCCTATGCGGTCACCGGTGTGGTGCGCGATGTGGTCTATTTGGGCTTGTTTACACGTTACCTGGTAGAAGTGCAAGATGGACTGGACATGGTGGTGGTATCCCAAAACCTGACCACCACCTCGATGGATGTCTTTGCCAAAAAAGGGCAAAGCGTGTGCTTGTGCTGGCATAAGGATCACATGAGCCTGGTTGGAGGCTGAGCATGATGCAGCGCCTCTCTACCTTTCTGTACAGGCATCCCAACATTACTCTGGCGCTCTTGCTGGGCCCGCCCCTGCTCTATATGCTGGTGGTGTACATCGGGTCACTTTTTGCTCTGCTTATCAATAGTTTCTTCTACCTGGAAGAATTTACCGGCCTGATTGTGCGCCAGTTTACCCTTAAGACATACGCGCAAATTTTTGAACCCTACAACCTGGATATTTTCAACCGTACGCTTATGATGGCCATTGCCGTCACCATTGCAGATGCCATCATTGCCTTCCCGCTGGCGTTTTACACCGCCAAGTTTGCCTCGCGGCGCGCCAAAACCTGGCTCATCATTGCCATTACCCTGCCGCTTTGGTCCAGTTACCTGGTGCGTGTGTATTCCTGGAAGTTGATTCTGGCCCAGGAGGGGATTCTTACCTGGTTTTTGCGCCTGGTGCACCTGGACGGCGTTTTGAACTGGCTGTTGAGTATTGACGCCATTGGCGGTTCATCCCTGGCGCTTTCGCCAATTGGCATGTTCATCGTCTTTGCTTACATCTGGCTGCCCTACATGATCATCCCCATCCAAACCGCCCTTGAGCGTGTTCCCAATTCTATGCTCGAAGCCTCCAGCGATTTAGGCGCCAAGCCGTTGCAAACCTTTCGGCACGTCATCTTACCATTAGCGTTTCCGGGCGTCATTGCGGGTTCTATTTTTACTTTTTCGCTCACGCTGGGCGATTTCATCATCCCGCTTGCGCTCGGCAATTCCAAGTTTTTTATTGGGCAGGCGGTCTATTCCTATCAGGGCACGGCAGGGAATATCCCCCTGGCGGCCGCTATGACGATGGGTCCCGTCGTCATTATGATTGTCTATCTTTTGATCGCCCGCCGGTTAGGAGCATTCAATGCGCTCTAGTCCCTTTCTTGGGCCCAAAGCCATTTGGGCGCTAAAAGTAGCCGCCTGGGGTGGGTTGTTGTTTTTGCACATTCCCATTTTGATTATTTTTCTTTACACCCTCACCCCCGATGAAACCACCTACTCTTTTCCTCTGCCCGGAATCACGTTCAAGTGGTTTGCCGTGGCCTGGTCGCGCCCAGACCTGTGGCGCGCCCTGACCCTTTCGCTGCAGGTGGCAGTGGTTGCAACAGCCATTGCGCTGGTGTTAGGCACGCTGGCTGCCGCAGCGGTGTATCGCAGCAATTTCTTTGGACGCGAAGCCATCTCATTTCTGCTGGTATTGCCAATCGCCCTGCCCGGCATTGTAACCGGCATTGCCCTGCGCACCACGATGGGCAGCCTGGATATCCCCTTTTCTTACTGGACGATAGTCATCGGGCATGCTACGTTTTGCGTGGTTGTGGTGTATAACAATGTGCTGGCACGCTTCAGAAGAATGCACGCCTCGCTCATCGAAGCATCTATGGATTTAGGCGCCAACGCCTTTCAAACCTTCCGTTACATCATCCTGCCCAACATTGCGACTGCTTTGCTGGCAGGCGGCATGCTTGCCTTTGCGCTCTCCTTCGATGAGGTGATTGTTACCACCTTTACTGCCGGGCAGCAAACCACACTGCCTATTTGGATTTTTGCCCAGTTAACCCGCCCGCGTGACCGTCCCGTCACCAACGTGGTGGCCATGTTCGTCATGCTCATCACCTTTTTGCCGATTGTGCTGGCCCAAAAACTAACTGTCGAAGCCTCCGATACCGAAGGCAAAAGCTGATTTTCCCCGCTCCACCGCTGCCGTGCGTTTCATGCGGCTTGCATGGAATGCACGGCAGTTTTTTTACAATGGCTGCTCTCAAAAAAGGCTGGCGAAGTGCTTTATAATTGACAAAAAGACACCGTCAGGATAACTGCATGGAATACGAAGTCATCATCGGGCTAGAAACCCACATCCAACTCAACACCACCACCAAAATTTTCTGCGCATGCAAAGCCGATTCATGGGGCGATGCCCCCAATACCAACATTTGTCCGGTCTGCACTGGCATGCCCGGCGTGCTGCCTGTCTTGAACAAAGCCGCCGTAGAAAAAGGCGTGCTTCTGGCCGCTGCCATGCACGCCGACATTCAACCGGTTTCTTATTTTGACCGCAAAAACTACTTTTACCCCGATCTGCCCAAAGGCTACCAGATCTCGCAATATGACCGCTCGCTGGCGCGCGGCGGCTACCTGGACGTGCCCATGCCCGATGGCCAAACCCGCCGCGTGCGCATCCACAAACTGCACCTGGAAGAAGACGCCGGCAAAACCAAAAACGAACACGGCCGCCGTCTGATAGACTTCAACCGCTGCGGCGTCCCGCTTATCGAAATGGTCACCGCGCCCGACATCCGCTCGGCAGACGAAGCCGCGCAATACCTCATTCACCTGCGCCAACTCCTGCGCTGGATCGGCGTCTCGGATGCCGACATGGAACGCGCCCAACTCCGCTGCGACGCCAATGTCTCGCTGCGTCCCAAAGGCGCCGGCTACTTCAACACAAAAACCGAAATCAAAAACGTCAACTCCATCGAAGCCGTGCGCGCCGCCATCCAAAAAGAAATAGAGCGCCAGACACGCGAATACGAGGCCGGAAATAGCATCTCTGCCTGGACGCTCGAATGGGACGAAGACACCCAAACCCTCAAAAAGATGCGCTCCAAAGAGACCGAAGCCGACTACCGCTACTTCCGCGAACCCGACTTGCTGCCCATCATCCTCTCAGACGAATGGCGTACCGAAATCCTTGCCCACCTGCCCGAACTTCCACTCGAACGCCGCGCCCGCTTCATTCAAGATTACGGACTGCCCACATACGATGCGGCCATCCTGACCAGTGAACGCAGCCTGTCCGACTACTTCGAGTCGGCTGTTCGCGCTTATGCTGGCGACCCCAAGCGTATTTCTAACTGGTTGATGAACGACGTCTTGCGCCTGCTCAACGAGAGCGGTCAAACTGCCGCCCAACTATCCCTTACCCCCGCCTACCTGGCCGAAATTGTCAAACTGGTTGATGCCGGCACAATCAACACCAACACCGGCAAAGACTTGCTACAAAAAGTGAATGCCACGGGGAAATCTCCCGCCCAAATCGTTCAAGAAGAAGGCCTTGCCAAAGTGAGCGATGACAGCGCCATCCGCGCCGTCATCGAACAAATTCTGGCAGAAAATCCCAATGAAGTTGCCTCCTATCGCAGTGGCAAAGTGACCCTAATGGGCTGGTTTGTGGGACAGGTGATGCGTAAAATGCAAGGCAAAGCCGACGCCCAAAAAACCCGCGCTATTCTCGAAGAACTCCTCCAATAACCCACAAAAGAGGTAACCCCATGACCTGGATTAAGACCATCCCCGAAGCCGACCTGCCGGAAGGCGCACGCCAGGTTGTCTCAGTACAAGGCACAGAAGTTCTTCTCTTGCGCCATGAAGACCGCATTTACGCCGTAGCCAACGCCTGCCCGCACATGCGCTTTTCACTCAAAGGCGGCCGCATTGCCGATGGCGCGATTGTCTGCCCCTTCCATCACAGCGCCTTTGATTTGGAAACGGGTGACGTCAAAGCCTGGAGCCCCTGGCCGCCATTGGTTGGACCCATGTTGGGCAACCTCTCGCGCGAAAAAGCCCTGGCCACCTATACCGTCAAGGTTGAAGATGGCTACATCTTTCTCCAGCCCAAGCGCGTGAAAGCAATCTTGTGATGAAATTACCGCGCGGCTCGATTTGGAAATTCAACGAAGACCTCACCAGCCGATTGCTGGTTTGGGGAGCGTTTTCTGTTGCCATTGGGCTAAGCATGTTCCTGATGGAAAATCCCTTCTGGACGGGCTTTGCCAGTCAGGCAGTCGTCTGGGGCGGCATTGATGCGCTCCTTGCCATTTTGGGTATTCGCGCTTCGCGCAAAAAACAAGCTGCATTGTTGCCTACCACCATAGACGTCATCGAAACCGGCCACCGCCATCCGCTGCATTCCACTTCTCTCGGCAACGCCATCCTCGACGTGCTTTACGTCACTGGCGGCGTCTGGCTCATTGCCACTCAGTCAGGCGCGCTCGTGCAGGGGATTGGCTGGGGCATAGTGGTTCAGGGCGGTTTTCTGCTCATTTTTGACCTGATTCATGCCATCCTTTGCCCCAAACCATGAATTATCGCGCCCTGCTTCATTCCCTGCGCCAATTCGACCGCCTTGTTCTGGCGGTCGTTCTCTTATGGATTCTGACCATGATTGCCACGCCAATCGCCTTATGGACGTTTGGCCAGCCTGGCTTGTATTTTTTCATCAACGCCGGGGTGCTCATGCAGGTCGCCGCCTCGCTTACCGTATTGGCGCGCTCTGGTCATGCCAAAGGGGCGCTGCTTGCTGCCCTGGCGGTACCGCCGCTTGGCTGGCTGGCCGAATTTATCGGACATACCACCGGCTTTCCATTTAGCCCATACAAATACACCGATATTCTGCAACCCCAACTGGGTGGCGTGCCGCTGCTCATCCCCCTGGCATGGTTGATGATGTTCCCCCCCGCCTGGGCGGTTGCCACAGTCATTGTAGATGGGACGCCGCACCCGCCCCGGCTTAATCGCCTCTTCCGGGCTGCCGTGGCGGCTCTGGCCTTTACCGCCTGGGACCTCTTCCTCGACCCGCAAATGGTCGCCTGGGACTTCTGGCGCTGGCAAACGCCCGGCGCCTACTTTGGCATCCCGCTCCTCAATTTTGCAGGCTGGCTGCTGGTTTCATTTAGCATTTCCTGGCTGATCATGCCGCGGCACTTGCCCGTTGCCCCGCTTGTAGCGATGTACCTCATCACCTGGTTGTTACAAACAATTGGGCAACTCTTCTTTTGGAACCTGCCCGGTCCGGCATTGTTTGGCTTTTTAGGCATGGGGGGCATGCTGGCATGGGCATATGCCCGCTACAACCGAAAGGTCAGACCATGATAAACACCCTGCCCTTCCAACTTACCTGGGTACTCCTCTCTTTTTGGATGGGTGCGTTGCCGCTCTCGTTATGGGTGACGCGCCTGCTCGCAGGCAAAGATCCGCGCGCCGTAGGCGATCACAACCCCGGCGCTACCAACGCCCTCAAAGCAGGCGGTTGGCGTGTTGGGCTGGCTGCGCTCATGCTTGATGTCAGCAAAGGAGCCTTCCCGGTTGGCATGGCTGCCTTTGTTTTCAACTGGGATACCTCCATCCTGTTTCTGGTTGCCATCGCCCCCCTGTTTGGCAGCGCTTTTTCACCCTTTCTTGGCTTCAAAGGCGGCAAATCTCTGGCCGTCTCACTCGGAATCTGGATTGGACTTACCCTCTGGCAGGTTCCGCTCGTTATCCTGCCGGTGCTTACAGCCGCATTTCTGGTCGTCAACAACGCCGGGGTGGCTGTGCTGACTACCCTCCTGGTACTGGGGGTTTACATCCTCACCATAGACCGTGATACGACTCACTTCATGGTGTATGTTCTGCAATTTTCTGTACTTTTAGCCAAACACCTCGAAGACCTCAACAAACCGCTCGAATTGCGCGGCTGGCTCAGGCGCTTAATCAAAATCCAAAAATGATTTTCAACATTTTCATTGCGCTCATCACCATCGCACTGCTTATCTTTGCTTGCATTGCCATCCTTAACACCCTCACTTTTCCTCGCCTGCGGGCATTGTCATCCCCTCATCGTCAACCCGCTCCCGCATCCGCTTCCGAATCCACTTCCATCCGTTTGTCCGTTTCCGAGTCCGTTGATTTGTCCGCTTCCGTCCGCTTGTCCGCTTCAGAGTCCGCTGATTGGTCCGCTCCCATCCGTTTGTCCGTTTCCGAGTCCGTTGATTTGTCCGCTTCAGAGTCCGTTGATTCGTCCGCTTCCATCCGCTTGTCCGCTTCCGAGTCCGCTGATTGGTCCGCTTCACAGTCCGTCCCCCTTGTCTCCATCTGCATTCCAGCCCGCAACGAAGCAGCAATCATTGCTGAAACCATCCGCGCCTGGTTATCCCAAACCTATCCAAATTTTGAACTCATCCTTCTGGACGACCACTCAACCGATGACACAGCAAAAATAGCCCGTTTAGCCGCACAAAATGACCCCCGCGTTCGTATCATCATGGGTGAACCTTTGCCGCCTGGTTGGAAAGGCAAAAATTGGGCGTGTCACCAGTTATCACAACACGCCAGCGGAGATCTCCTCATCTTTACTGATGCCGATGTCCGCTGGCAGTCAGGTGCACTTTTTGCGCTTGTTTCACACTTCACACAAACTCAGGCCCACCTGCTTACCGTTTGGCCCACGCAGCAAACCCTCACCTGGGGTGAACGGCTCGTTGTTCCCCTTATGGCGCTTGCCATTATGGCCTACCTGCCAGTACTTGCGGTGCATCACATCCCCTGGCCAATCTTTGCCGCCGCGAACGGGCAATGTCTTATCTTTCGCCGTGATGCCTATCACAAAATTGGCGGCCATGCAGCAGTACGCGCTAACATCGTTGAAGATATGGGGTTTGCCTACGCCATCAAACGTGCTGGCATGCGCCTGCGCATGGCAGACGGCAATGGATTGATCACTACCCGTATGTACCGAAACTGGCCCGAAACCCGCGATGGCTTTGCAAAAAACATCCTTGGCGGGCATGGCAATAGCATATTTTTCTTGCTGTTATCTACCCTGTTTCACTGGAGTGTGTTTACCTTTCCCGCGTTATGGTTTCTTTACGCACTTTCTACTTTTCATTTCTCTTTCACCGCCTTTATTCTTACAGCCTCAGGTTGTCTCATCCGTGCCCTTACTGCCGCCGCTACGCGTCAGCGTATTGCGGATGCAATCTTTATGCCTCTCTCACCCATTTTGATGACCCTCATTGTTGTGCGTGCGCTCCATTGGCGCTTTAGCGGTGGACCACAATGGAAAGGACGAACCTATGCCGAATCCTGATGTCATCATTGCAGGCGCTGGCATTGGCGGGCTAAGCGCCGCCATATACCTCGCTGTTGCAGGCAAGCGTGTTCTTGTCCTCGAGCGTAATCAACGTGTAGGCGGCAAGATGGCCGAAGTTGAAGATTCAGGCTTTCGCTTCGACACCGGACCGTCCGTTATTACCATGCGCCCTGTTTTTGAGGAACTCTTTACCATCGCTGGCCGCCGCTTGCAAGACTACCTTACCCTTTTGCCTGTTGACCCCCTTACACGATACTTTTACCCCGACTCTACCCACCTCGACATTTCCCGTGACCTGTCTGCCACCCTTGCCCAAATCGCCGCACTCGACCCGCGCGACGTTGAAGGTTACCTGTCTTTCCTTGCCCATGCGGCTTACCTTCATCGCATCACCGCGCCAGTTTTCACTTACGGACCGCCTCCTACCCTGGGCAGTTTTCTCAACGTCCATCTTATGGATGCCCTGCGCGTTGGCGCCGACGCCTTGCAGAGCATGGACACCCTCATCCGCAGATATGTCAGGCATCCCCATCTGCGTCAGTTGCTGGGGCGTTTTGCTACTTACGTTGGTTCAAGCCCCTACCTTGCAACAGGCACACTTGCAGTCATTGCGCATGTCGAACTCAATGAAGGGGTGTGGTATCCACAGGGTGGAGTTTATGCCATTGCCCGCGCCTTCGAGCGACTGGCCCGCGAACTGGGTGTCGAAATCCGTACCGGAGCAGGTGTGCGCCACATAAAAATTACGCGTAACCCGAAGGGTAAAGCTCGCGTCACAGGCGTCGTACTCGAAAGTGGCGAAGACATCCCTGCGTCAATCGTCATATCGAATATGGACGTTGCATCCACATACGAGCACCTCCGACTCGATAGCGCGCCTTTCTCTGCGACTATCCACGCCCGCTCATCAGATGCCGACACCGCTGCCCCATCCACCCCCATCCGCTTATCTGCATCCGATTCCGCTCCCGCATCCGCTTCCATCCGTTTGTCCGCTTCCGAGTCCGCTGATTTGTCCGCTTCAGAGTCCGTTGATTTATCCGCTCCCGTCCGCTTGTCCGCTTCACAGTCCGTTGATTTATCCGCTCCCGTCCGTTTGTCCGCTTCCGAGTCCGTTGATTTATCCGCTCCCGTCCGTTTGTCCGCTTCAGAGTCCGTTGATTTATCCGCTCCCGTCCGCTTATCCGCTTCACAGTCCGTTGATTTATCCGCTCCCATCCGTTTGTCCGCTTCAGAGTCCGCTGATTTATCCGCTTCCGAGTCCGTTGATTTATCCGCTCCCGTCCGCTTGTCCGCTTCAGAGTCCGTTGATTTATCCGCCCCCATCCGTTTGTCCGCTTCAAAGTCCGCTGATTTATCCGCTGCCCCATCCACCCCCACCCGCTTATCTGCTTCCGAGTCCGCTCCCGCATCCCCTTTTTCCCATCGCGCGGTGCAACTCGACCGCATGGAGCCTTCATGTTCTGGATTCGTCATGCTGCTGGGCGTCGAAAAAAAACATCCCCACCTCGCGCATCACAACATACTTTTTTCCTCCGACTACAAACGCGAATTTGAGCAGATTTTCAAGCATGGGCAGCCCCCCGACGACCCCACAATTTACATCGCCATCACCTCCAAAACTGACCCTGCCCATGCCCCGCCTGGCGCCGAAAACTGGTTCGTGCTCGTCAACGCCCCTGCTGCAGATAATCGTTACGATTGGCATACCCATCGCGATGACTACACCCGTCACATCCTCGATCAACTCGCCTGGCGTGGACTGGACATTCGCCCGCATATCAAAGTCAAGCACGTCTTTACCCCACTCGATCTACAACGCATGAACGGCGCCCGCCGTGGAGCCTTGTATGGTGTTTCGTTCAACGACCGTTTTGCGCCATTCAAGCGTCCTGGCAACCGCGCCCCACAGGTAAACGGGTTATACTTTGTTGGCGGTACCACGCATCCGGGCGGTGGCGTCCCTATGGTCACACTTTCTGGTAAATTAGTTGCTAAAATGATTATGGAGCAATAAAAACTTCAATGGACACCTGGTCTTACTTCTCTCCCAAACTCGAAGTTCGCTCTACCGAATACGGGTGCGCTGTCTTTGCCCGTCAATTGATATCTGCTGGAGAAGTGCTCGCCGTTTGGGGCGGGCGCGTCATTACCGCCGAACAGCGCGCCGCCATCGCCCTGGAAAACCCTGCACGCCAGGTCGTACAGATAGACGACAATCTCTTTCTGATTTCGATAACCTCCAGCGAACCTGCCGACTGTTTCAACCACTCTTGCAATCCCAATGCAGGCATGCGCGGCCAGGTTGGACTCGAAGCCATGCGCGATATTACCCCTGGCGAACAAGTGACCTTCGACTACGCCATGTGCGACAGCCAGCCTTATGATGAATTTGACTGCCAGTGCGGCGCGCCCAATTGTCGTGGGCGTGTCACCGGCAGTGACTGGCAACGCCCCGAACTTTGGGATCGCTACAATGGCTACTTTTCCCCCTACCTGCAAAAGCGCATCAACCAATTGCGAGGCAACCCGTGATTTCTTCTTACGTCTTGTTGGGTGATGTGCGCGCCCGTTACCTCATCTGGCAGCGCGATTGGCTTGGTCAACCCATCGTTTTACTGCATGGACTGGCTTCCAACGCCCGCATCTGGGAGTTGACCGCACCCCACCTGCTGGCTGCCGGGCTCTTTCCTGTTGCCCTCGACCAGCGCGGACACGGCCAAACCGACAAACCCGACGGCGACTACGGTTTTGACACCTTCACCCGTGATCTGGCTGCATTCCTGGATTCTTGCAACATCGAGCGCCCCATCCTGGTTGGGCATTCTTGGGGCGCTTCGGTGGTTGTGGATTATGCCAGCCGCGTTGGGGTTGGCCCGCGCGCCCCAAAAGGTATCGTCCTTGTAGATGGCGGACTGCACCAACTCAACGCAGACCCCGGCGCAACCTGGGAAACCACCCGCGCGCGCCTCACGCCGCCTCACCTCATTGGCACCCCCGTCGAGGACTTTCGCGCCCGTGTACGCCACTTCACCGCGCAGTGGAACGCGCCCGAACAGGTGGTAGATATTATTCTTGCCAATTTCACCATCCGCGACGATGAAACCATTGCACCCCACCTCTCTTTTGAGAACCACATGAAAATCGTCCGTGCCATGTGGGATTTTCCCACGCTGGAAAAGCTAGCCCGCATCCGCGTCCCGGCGCTGGCTGTGATGGCCACCGGCTTCAACCCGGACTGGGACGCCGCCAAAGCCCACGCCGCCGAACACGCCCTGCGCGCCAAACCCGACCTGAATCTGGTCTGGATGCACCAAACCGCCCACGACATTCCGCTCCATCGCCCGCAAGACCTGGCGGCGCATATCACCCACTTTGCACAAAACATGCCATGACCATCCTTAAGCGTTGGTTTACCGACGAAGCGACTTTTTGGCAGCGCATTTTCTTTTTTGCGCTTCTTCTTCGTCTTGTGCCTGTCATCCTGGCGCGCGGATTAGGCATCGGGCTGGACGACATGTTCCAATACGACATGCTCGCCCGCAGCATCGTTTCTGGGCTGGGTTTTCGCTGGTATGCCCAACCAGACCTTGACCTCATCCGCCAGTACATTGAGATAGACGCCAACACCGCCAGTTACGACCCAACCGGTGTACTTACAGCCTTTCGCGCCCCGCTTTATCCGGCTTTTCTTGCGCTGGTTTACTTTTTCTCTGGCACAGGCTTTGCCCGCTTTTTTGCAGCCCGCCTGGTGCAGGCAGCGCTTGGCGCAGCCCTGGCGCCCATGACTTATTTTGCCGCGCGCCGCTTCTTCCCCAACAGTGAACGTCCGGCCCGCCTATCGGCCTGGGTCGTTGCGCTCTACCCCATGCTGGTCATCTTCCCGCTCTCGCTCGCAACCGAAAACCTGTTCTTTTTCTTGGTCCTGGCGTCTGCGCTTGCCTTGCTGCGCGCCGCGCAAAAACCCACGCTGTCACATTTCGTCCTTGCTGGCATTCTGCTTGGGCTGGCCGCCCTCACCCGCTCGGTCATCCTGGTCGTGGGCGGATTATCCGTGCTGTGGGTCTGGTTCGCCCTCAGGCAACGCGGCGGCGCGTTTGCAGTGGCGCTTGCGCTGCTCTTCACCATTGCCCCGTGGATGACCCGCAACTATCTCTTGTTTGGCCGCCCCACCATCGAACTCTCGATGGGGTACAACCTGTATGTTGGCTATCACCCCGAAAGTACCGGCACATTCAAATACGGTCCATCGCTCGACCTGTTGACCATCCTGGACGACGGCGAGCGTGAGCGTGTGGGCATCGAACGCGCCCTGGCATTCATCCGCGCCGATCCTGCCCGCGTGCCGGTGCTGGCCGTGCAGCGCCTGGGACATTTCTTTGGACTGGAGCGCCGCGCCTTGACGTACTTTTACTCCAACAACTTTTTTGGGTATATCCCATTCCCCCTGTTGTTGACAGCCGCGCTGATTTTGCTTCTGCCCTTTGTGGGCGTTAGCGCCTTCGCGGCGCTCGGCATGGCGCTCATGGACTGGCGCAAAGAAACCTTGCTGTTGGCGATTTTCATTTTCGGCTACCTGGCGCCACACGTTCCCCTGCTTGCCGAAGACCGCTTCCACCTTACCCTGGTGCCGTTTTTTGCCATCCTGGCCGCTCAGGCGTGGGTAGGGGGATACTCTGCCCTGCGCATGCGCTGGCAACAGTCGCGCTGGGGAAAAATTGCCCTCATCCTGGCGTTGATAGCCATTGTTTTGCTATTTGCAAACTGGGGCTTGGAACTTTACCGCGATGCCGATAAAATCAAAATGTTGTTTGGCCCAGACGGAAATAAAACTTTTTTCCCTTACTAAACTGATCTGTCGCCGCGCCCGCCTGCGTCCTCTCCGCTTACGAATTCATTCATGAAAAACCTCTTCAAATCCGAACTGCGCTTCGACTGGAAAGTAAACATCGTCACCATCGTCAGCACCCTGCTCTTGATGGCGGACTATTACCAGCGCCTTACGCCAGAAAAATGGCTCGACCGCACCATCCTTTACTTCGTCATTCCCATGCTCATCATCCTGCTCGTCTTTCGCCAAAACCCGAAAGACTACGGCTTTACCCTGGGTGATTGGAAGACCGGGCTGGCGCTGACCGGACTGTCCATTGCGCTTATTGCCCCTGTGTTGTGGCTGGTAACGCGCGGCGACCCCACCATGAGCAAGTATTACGCCGGGCAGTTGGATAGCCTGCCCTGGAATACTTTCCGTGACCTGTTTGGCTGGGAGTTTCTTTTTCGTGGCTTTATCCTGTTCGCGTACACGCGCAAATTCGGCGCCGAGGGATTGTGGCTGCATGCCGTGCCGTTTGCCCTGGCGCACATCGGCAAACCGGCCGTCGAAACCTACTCCACTATTTTTGGCGGTTTCGTCTTCGGGTGGATTGCCTACCGGACAAAATCGTTCTGGTGGGCCTTCCTCATCCATTGGTTCGTCAATTCGTTTGTCATTGTAGTTGCGGCGGGGTTACTTGGCTGATTTCACTTACCGTCCAGCCACTTCGGAAGACGCACTCGCTATTCGCGCCCTCATTTTTCGCGTGCGCATCAACCCAACCGGGCTGGATTGGCGGCGCTTCATCGTGGCGGTAGATGCAGCTGGGGTGTTGGCAGCCTGTGGGCAGGTCAAGCCGCACGCCGACGGGTCGTGGGAACTGGCCTCCATTGCAGTTGCCGAGCCTTTTCGGGGGCAGGGAGCGGCCCGGGGCGTCATCGAGCGCTTGCTGACTTCCCATCCCCAACGCCCCATTTACCTTACCTGCCGCGCCCATTTGGGAGCGTTTTATCAAAAATTTGGCTTTCGCCCCGCTGCCCCACAAGAAATGCCCCCCTATTTTCGGCGCATTAGCCGCCTGGCAAATGTCTTTTTTCGCCTTGCTCGCCCTGGCGAAACCCTGCTTGTGATGTTGAAGGAGAATCCATGAAGCCTCTTATCTGGCTTGTTGCAGGCATTTTGATTGGATTGCTAGCTGCTGGAGTGATTCTTGTTGTGGCTGCCCCACCCGCAGGCGAACCGGTCACATTAGGCCCTTTGCCCACCCCCCCGCTCATTGCCGTATACGTCAGCGGCGAGGTTGCTGCGCCGGGGGTTTACAGCCTGCCAGAAACCAGCCGCATACAAGACGCCCTTGCCGCTGCAGGCGGCCCGCTCGAAACCGCCGACCTGGAGCAAATTAACCTTGCGCAAACCGTGTCCGATGGCGAGCGCATCAACATCCCCAAAAAGCGCCCAGAACTGGTCATTGGCGGCAACACCCAGGAGCAGCCCAGCATTATCAACATCAACACCGCCACCCAGGCCCAGCTAGAAAGCCTGCCCGGCATTGGTCCCACCCTGGCGCAGCGTATCATTGCCTACCGTTCCGAAAACGGACGCTTTACCCGCGTTGAGGATTTGCTCAAAGTATCGGGCATTAGCAGCACCTTGCTTGAGCGCATTCGCAATCAAATTACGATTGGACCCTAACCATGCCTTTCGACCACTTCGATTTCCTTGCCCCGCACTACGACCGCGTCATCCGTTTTGAGCGCGTGGAAAAAATGCTGGATGTCCTGGCCCTGCCGGCCCCCGTCCGCCTGCTGGATGCTGGCGGCGGCACCGGGCGGGTTGCTGAACACTTGCGCCCACACGTGGACGAAGTCGTGGTAGCCGATATTTCACGCGGCATGCTGGCCCAGGCCCGCGCCAAATCTCTGCCCGCTGCCTGCGCCGAAAGCGAGCGCCTCCCCTTTGCCGATGCCGCCTTCGACCGCGTGTTGATGGTAGACGCCCTGCACCACGTCATCCACCAGGCGCAGACCGTGGCCGAGTTATACCGCGTTCTCAAGCCGGGCGGGCGGCTGGTCATCGAAGAGCCAGACCTGCGCACCTTCGCCGTCAAACTGATTGCCCTTGCCGAAAAACTGGCCCTCATGCGCAGTTATTTCCTCACCCCGCCGCAAATTGCCGCCTTGCTGCCGCCCCAGGCCCAGGTGCGCATCGAAACCCAGGACTACAACGCATGGATTATCGTCACCAAACCCTCATCCTCACGCTAATTGGCTTGCTGCTTGGCGCTTGCGCCCCGCTTGCAGCGCCCGCCCCGCTGCCCACCGAAACGCCCGTGCCCGCCCCAACCCCATCTCCCTCCCCTGCGCCCACCCCGTTGCCTGTGACCGTTGTGCGTTACGAATTTGAGTCTGCCTTTCTGCCCAACAAATACAACCGCCGCATCGTAGACATCTTCCTGCCCCCTGGATACGACGCCAGCGACGCACGCTACCCCGTCCTGTATGCCCAAGATGGGCAAGACATGGGCGACGTGCGCCTCAAAGCCACGTTAGAGCGCCTGTACGCCGAGAACGCCATCCAGCCGCTCATTGTCGTTGCGGTACACGCCTCTGGTGAACGCCTGCGCGAGTATGGCACATCCGGCATGCCAGACTATGCCGGGCGCGGCGACAAAGCCGACCTGTACACCGCCATGCTTCTTCAGGAAATCAAACCCTACATCGAATCCACCTACCGTACTCGCAGCGGTCCCCAGCACACAGCCGTCATGGGCTGGTCGTTAGGTGGGCTAATGGCCTTCGACCTGGCCTGGAACCACCCAGACGTATTTGGGCAGGTGGGCGTTTTTTCTGGCTCGCTTTGGTGGCATACCGACCATGCCAACCTGCAAACCATACTGGACTCGCGCATTGCGCACGGCATGGTGCGCGCTGGCGAAAAACGCCCCGGCATGCGCTTCTGGTTTGAAAGCGGATTTCAGGACGAAAAAGACGACCGCGACGGCGACGGCGTGATTGACTCCGTGCAAGACACCCGCGAACTGGTCGCCGAACTGCGGGCCAAGGGCTACACCGATGCCGACATCCGCCTGCTCGAACTACCCCAGGGCTACCATGGCCCCGGCACCTGGGCCGATGCCCTGCCAGATTTCCTCACCTGGGCTTTTCCTGCACCCTGAATCATCTGCCCGTCAATTTCCCTGGAAAAATTATTCACGTCAATTTCAGATAACCCTCTCAAGACTGACTTTTTGCTTGCGCCGCGCTGGATGGGAGTCCTTCGGGACATTGAAAAGCCTATCTCGAACTTTTTCGTCTACTTTTGCCCTTCAAGCGTTAGCCCTGCGCCGACGGGCATTTGCATTTC